>Ga0209542_10002963_pt1 | contig 37103 bp, 37 predicted proteins | sample RifCSPhighO2_01_FD_184028 | JGI IMG/M metagenome (GOLD analysis project Ga0209542, IMG submission 184028) | Soil microbial communities from Rifle, Colorado - Rifle CSP2_plank highO2_0.1 (SPAdes) (version 2) | ecosystem: Environmental > Terrestrial > Deep subsurface > Rock core/Sediment ... | reverse complement strand
ATTTAATCCGGGGTTTCCATCCGGTTATTGACCTGAATTTTGAACTGTCACCAATAAGCAACGGCACATCAGACGGACGCTTGCGGGACGGATCTATTTTGACAGAAATTTTCTTGACTTTGCTGTAAGACAATAATTGTTTTAACATATCTTTAATTACCCAACCCGAATCGGAGCTAATGTTATAGACTTCCCCAGGGTCACACTTAGCAGCGGCGAGATAGTAGCCTCTGACCATGTCCCGAACGTCGGTAAAATCCCGGACACTATCCAGGTTGCCTACCAGGATCGTGCGGGGCTGCAGCTTTTTTTCGATCAAAGCTATCTGTTTGGCAAAATTTGAAGCTACAAACACCTCACCCCGCCTGGGTCCTTCATGATTAAAACCTCGGGTCCGGACAATCTTAAGGTCATAGCTCTTGAAATACTGGTAACCCATGTAATCCATTGCGGCCTTGGAGACGGAGTACGGAGACAGCGGACGCAGGGGATTTGATTCCTTGATGGGAACTTCATTCGGATACACCAGCCCGTATTCTTCGCTGGAACAAGCTATTTGAATCACTGGGTCGATCTGGGCAGTCCTGACTGACTCAAACAGGTTACATGAGCCGACGACATTGGTCTCGAAAGTGGCAGAGGGAGATGTCCACGAAGCCGGGACAAAGCTCTGGGCCGCTAAATGAAAGATATAGTCCGGCCGGACAAACATCATGGCGTCCTGTAAGGAACGAAGGTCCAATAAATCGGCCTCGATCAGATGTAATTTCCCGTTTAAGTGTTCTATGTTTTCAGAACGGGACCGCCATCTGACAATGCCGTAAACCTCGTGACCCTCGCGAAGCAGGTATTCGGCTAAATGAGAACCGGCGAAGCCGGTGATACCGGTGATGATTGATTTGGGTTTATTTTTTGCGCGCATTTTTGAGAGTCTTTTGCCTAACCAAACTTTCTATCTGCCGCTGGAGGGATTTTATGCCAATGTGGTTTTGAAAACCCAGGTACGCCAGAATTATGAAGCCGATGATCATGATTAAGTCCATGGCCCGGGTGACGAAGAGCCTAGCCAGAAGTGGGTCTAGTACTTTTGGAAAAAGAGCAAAGTAAATCATCGAAAACCAAACTAGTATCCAAAAAACAAATTCCTGTCTGCCGATGTTTTGCTGTTTATAATGAACGAAAGCCAGATAGGCCATGAACAACCCAAAAGCTACCGCCAGAATTTGAACACCCAATAGAGCTTCCACCATAACGTGTGACCGAATATTTCCAAGGCATGGACCAGTGTAACTCCCTTGTACTTGTCAATATATACCGATTCGATGGGAAATTCAATATAGCGCAGCCTGGCTTTGTGCAGCCCCAATCTGGCAACCATTTCGGTTTCCACGCCATACCGTCTGGCATCCCAGCGCAATAACTGATAGGCTTTTTTTGTGAGCGCTCTGAAGCCGGAAATAATATCGGAAATATAGATCCCGAATAAAATGTTCATGTATATCGAGGCAAATTTGTTTCCCAACAGGCGGACTAACGGCGTTTGAAGCGACGGTAGACGAGAACCTATGACTACATCGTATCCAAGGCTTAAGAAAGATGAAAAGGATGAAATGTCCCGGGCTTGATGCTGACCGTCCGCGTCCATAAAGATAACGGCGTCTGCCCCTTGGGAAAAAGCGTAATCCGCTCCTGTTTTCATGGCCGCACCCTTACCCAGGTTTATTTCGTGACGCAATACGATCGCTTTCTTGGTGTTAACGCGGGCCGCTGATCCGTCATCCACCACGACAACTGGATAACCGGCCGGGAGAGAGATGAGGACTTTTGCCAACCGTCCGTTTTCATTGTAGGCCGGGATGACAATCCAGACTTTCATGGCTAGCCGACCCAATAGCCGCGGGAAAATAAGACCAGGATGACGAAGAACAGGTAGGAAAAGCTGATGTAAATAACGCTGCGGAGCCGGGGATGGTCGCTCATCAGAATCCCCATGAGAAGGAAACTTGGGAAGCAGGCCAGGACATAGCGGGGCAGGGAGACAAAGCTGCCGGTAAAAGTGGGAACCAAGAAGGCGGCCAGGTTAAATAAAATATACGAGGGCCGTATTTTTTTGACGAAAGAGAGGATCGACAAGTATAAAAAGGACAGGCCGGTGAACAATTATCTGATAATTGTGAAATACTGCGGATCGGTGCGGGTGACGGTAGCCAGCATTTTGAAATATCTCCAGAAAACCTGATACAGAAGAATGACCCGTTCGCTGCGGAATTGGCCGTAAAGTTTTTGGACGTGGAAAAAGGCTAACGCATCACCGGCGGTTTGGTGCAGGAATAACATGTAAACGACCAGCCCGAGCGGGATGAGCAAAATCGGCAGCAGATTGCGGGTGCGGCGCTGGGGCCACCATTCAAGAAGCAGGGCCGGGAAGAGAAAAATGCCGACGAAGCGGGCGTTGGCTGCCAGAGCACCGAAAATACCTGCCAGCCACCAATGCCTGGTCCGGGCAAGGTAAAAGGTCATCAGAACTAAAAATATAAACAGGCCTTCGGTGTAAACCGCGCCGAAGTAAAAACTGGTGGGGAAAACCAGAAGTAACAATAGAGTATATTTGGCAATCTTGGATGAATAATCCAGTTCAACTAAACGAACCAAGGCAACGCAGGCGAAAAAGAAGGCGGTGGAGGAAATTAAGACGCCGGTCAGAGCATCGTTTCTGACAACAGGCAGAAACTTTTTTATGAGGTTGGGGTAAAGCGGGAAAAAGGCCTGCTCGGCGTAGCCATAACCGCCGGTGGCGATGCGCAGATAATGGTTGCCGTCAAAGTTTGCCCGGGAGTAAAGAAGCTGGTTTTCCATGTACTTTAACGTTCCGACCCCCAGGTAACTTTCCCGAATGGGCAATATTTTTTGGCCAATGAGGGAAATAAGAATAATTGCCAACTGCCAGAGAAGATAATATTTGATTATGGTTGCCAGTTTCATATAAGTTCAGAGTAAACCTCCAGGGTTTGACGCGCGGTTTTGTCCCAGGAATAGTTGTTGATTACGGCCCTTTTTTGCTTCATAGCTGCAATCAAGGCTTCGGAGATGGAATTTACATTATACGGGTCAAAGTAAACCGCTGTTTCGCCGGCAATTTCCGGCAGAGAACCGGCGCGGCTGCAGGCTACCGGCGTGCCACAGGCCTGGGCTTCTAACGGCATTAGTCCAAAACCTTCGGCTAAAGCCGGTTGGCAGTACACAGAGGCTAAGTTGTAGATATTAACTAAATCCTCATCTGATACAAAACCCAAGCGTAAAGTGCTTGACCAATCTACTCCTTTGAGATGTTTTAATTCAGAATGGTTAAGGTCCAGGGATCCAACTAGTGAGGCATTTTTACCAACAATAACCAGAGGCAGGTTAATTTGTTTGCAGGTATTAACTAAAGCCGGGACATTTTTGTTGTAGTTAATATCGCCGACGTAGAGGACGAATTTTTTGGGAAGATTGTATTTGTTTTCCGGATGGGGAAGTTTTTTAAATACCGGGTCGGCTGCCAGATAGACCAGACGGAGTTTATGTGGCGGAACACCCAGATATTTGTTGATGTTTACCAGTGAATAAAACGAGTCGGTGATCACCCGGTCGACGTTGAGCAAAGCCAGTTTTTGCAGCTGTAAATTGATCCAGCCGCGGATGCCCGGGGGGTAATGGTCGGGAAATTCCAGAGGAATAACATCGTGCACAGTGATGACTGTTTTAGCGCTTTTTATTATTGGTAACGAGGCTGTAAATAGATCAAAAAACGGATAGTGCACAATATCTACATCATTTCTATCTTCCAGTATTTCAAACCCAAAACTTGGAGCCAATGGTTTCATGTGGTCGAGGAGACGTTTTGTATAGAATCCGACGCCGCGGACGGCATGACCGGAAGATAATGGAGTTGTAATGAAGCCTACTTTAGTCATGCAGGATATTTGGTGTGCTGCCAGTATTTAATATAGGCGACGGAATGAATTAAGCCTGAAAATAGGGCGAAGATAAAACCGGGCATGCCGTCGACGTAACCGCGGTGGCGGAAATATATTTTCAGGAAAGTAGATAGTGGTTTGAGAAAGAGATAGAGAAGGGCATTACTTAAGTTGATGTTTATTTTTCGGTCAGCCAGCTGCATTGAAACGATGGTACTGTAGCGGTTGAAACCCTCCATGTATTTTTCGAAGTTTGTGTCCCGGTAATGGAGCAGGTCATTTTTCAGATGCCCTACTTCGCCTTTGACTTCGGCCTGTTCATGGACGTCGTTTGCCGGCAGACGACCTTTGCCATTGCGGTAAAGACGGAGTGTGGGATCCGGGTATTGACCGCCTTTGGTCAAGAAACGGGTCAAAAACCAGTTTTTACGATTTATCCAATACCCGTTATATTTTTTAGAATTTATTTCTTTTTTAATTTCGAGTGAAAGTTCTGGCGAAACGACTTCGTCGACGTCGAGCTGTAAAATCCAATCTCCATTTGCGGCATCGATGGCCATATTTTTGTTGATGTGGAAGTTGGATTTGTTGGTGGTGGAAATGATCCTGGCTCCGAACTTTTTGGCAATCTCCACCGTCTTGTCCGTAGATTCCCCATCAACAATCACAATTTCGTTGGCAATATCTTTAACCGACTCCAAACACCTGGCTATATTAGCCTCTTCGTTAAAAGTGGCCAGAACTACTGATAATTTAGTTTTACTCATTAATTTATAAATCCTTCCGGGGACTGAGCAGTTAAAATTAATGTGTTTTTGTCAGAGTATCCATTGCACAATTGTGAGGTTGATGATTCGACAGTTTCCAGGCCAATTCCGGCCGGTGCGTCAATTACAAAAAGAGCGTTTTTGATCTGCGATGTAACTTTGGACTTGTCTCGATAACCTTGGCTAAATGAATATAAGGTGCCGTTGGTATCTGTGATAACCAGGTCCCCTTTTGGCACTGAAACTCTTTCTCCGCCTATTACTGTCATCTCTTGATCCTGAGACGTGATAGAAACTTCAACATTATCTCTTAATGTGTCGAAATCGTAAGCTGAAACTGAGATATTGTTGAGTAACTCTATTGTCATGTAGTGGTTAACAATATTGTTTATATTCCCTATTTTCTTGTCTTTAAGAACCCGTTTTATTTGTAAATGCGGCAAAAAAGCTGAATCAGGCGATACGTTTGACTGCTTACATAAACCCAAGTAGGCTTGGGAATTCTTGTCTTGCAGCAGAGTTTCCAGGTTATATTTACGTTTTATTTCCGGGTAGACTTCATTAAGGATCTTGTCAGTCGTGCTGTCCGGACCAGAGACCCGGATGTTTCGAACTAATGCGAATGAAACTATGGTACCAGGAAGGTGGGCGATTAAATCAGGTGTCAGGGTAAATTTCATATCAATTAGAGACTATTTTAAAGGCTGGAAAAGGATTTGTTGTCGGGATTGTTCGAAAGTCACTTTATAGATATCAAATACTGTGGTGCGGCCTAGAAGCGGGGGAATGTTCTCCACTAATGCCCACGCGGCGTCAGCAATGAACTCGTCTGATCCTATTTTCATGGGAACTTGAACGCTAACAATTGGAACATTGCCTCTTATTCCTCCAATCTGCTCCACTCGCGATTCATTGAGGTGAAATCCGAGTAATTTTCCCAAGGATAACGGGATCAGGGAAACATCGGCTCCGGAGTCGATGTATGGATGGTACTCAATCCACACTCCAGATTTTGATTTTAAAAACACATCAGCAACAGGTCTCAAAATGCTGCCTGACTTCTTTCCCAGGGGTTCTTCCCTATATTTGAAAGTGATCATGAGAAAAATTTCAGAACCAGCATTTGTTCATCAGGGGCTTTGGCTAGGGAAATGTGTTTAGTTCCAGCCAGTTTTTGAGCGTGCTTGTATACAATCTGGGCGTCTTTGCCGTGGGCTATGATCTTTTGCCCGGCGATGGCAACCCACTGGCCTTTATAAGCCCTGGTGTCAGCCTTTATAAAATAATCGTAGTTTGAGGTCTTTTTGTCAGTCATAGCTCAAGTATACATTAAGATTTCAATTGCTGACTATTTTAAAGGCCGGGAAGCCGGAAGGGAAATTAAGGGTGGTGACGACGTTGACGCCGACGGCCGGAATATCTTCAGGGGCTGCAACGATGAGGGTTGAATGAATATCCCGGACTTTTTCCCAGGGGCTGGATTCGAAATGGTATTTACCGAAATCCCGGACTGTGGAAAAATTGAATTTGTCCCGGAAGGTTAACTGGTGATGGCCTTGAAACAATTGAGGAGGATACTTGAGATAGAACAAAAACAAAATATAAGGCTGGTCGTATTTGTCGGTGACCCAGACTTTGTCGTAACGATTTTCGTTGGCCTTAACGTAAGAGACAAGATCTTTGAAACCGTATTCCCAGGCGGCTGGGTAAGTTTGGGGGTAGTGAACGTAAAACTGGTGCAAATACCGGAAGAATTGCCACACATAAACGACGGCAAGTATAAAAAGGACCGTCCTTTTAAACTTAAAAGGACGGTCCTTTAAAGAATACATCCCGGCGGAAATAATTATTGTCATCGGAATCACCATGTTTTGGGCGCGAAGGGCATGAGGAACCTGGAAGGTCAGGGCGGAAGCGAAGGGCGCTATAAATAACCATAACCAAACCAATTTTAAATTTTTAATTTTAAATTTTAAAAGATAATAAACACCAATACCTAAAAAGATAAAATCAGTCAGGTAAAAGAGGCCGGTTTCGGGGACGCGGTTGCGCTCAATGAGATCGCCGTTGACGAAGAGAAAATTGCCGTCGAAATGACTGATGTAGTTATCTATAAACTGGATTGAGTAAATTACCGGACGGTTATGGAGCAGTTTGGAAAGCCAAAAATCGGATGTGTGCTGGCCGCGCATCTCCTTGACGCGGTTTAAAGGACCTTCGTCGGCTAATAGGCCGACGCCGGAAAGTCTGGACGTAGAGTCTGAAGCAACAATCGATATTGCCAGAGGTAACAGTAACAGTAACAGTAATAGGATATTTAAGACAAGCTGCTTCGGGTATTTGATTAGAGTTTTGAAGTAAAGGATAAATAGGCCGATACCGAGGAGGGGGGCGATGACGCGGGTGGACTGGTAGAAATACATCGAAAGTGTAAGTGTAACTGTAACTGTAAGCAGGAAAGAAATTCTTTTGTTTTTTAGCCACTTCGTAAAGAAAACAACTGCCAGTAATATGAGCGTTGTGGAGACGTTGACTTCCCAGGCGCCGCGGGAAAAATGCAGGTGCCAGGGCGATACTGCCAGAATTAGTGCTGAAAGTAGTCCGAGTACCTCACCCCTTTCGTTCCCCTCTCCTGAATCAGGAGAGGGGTAAGGGGAGAGGTATTTTACTAGGTAATAAATTAAAAACACCGCCAGCACACCGAAAAGCGCGGATGGCAGGCGGACGGCAAATTCGGTGAGGCCAAGGGTTTTGACGATTGGAACCAATAAATAGCTGTAGCCGGCGGGTTTGAAGTCACCGAACGATTCCAGATTTACCGGCAGGACGTGGCCGTGTTCGTCTTTGCCGGTAAGGAGCAGAGAATAGGCATTGTAGCCAAGCGCGGCCTCATCGGCGTTTAAACCGGCCGGAAAGGACGATATTTTGTACAGCCGCAGGACGGCCGCCAAAATCAATATCGCGATGAGTAAATATTTTTTCATTTAAGACCCACAATGCGTAAGCCGGGTAAGCCGTCGGGGTATTCGATTTCACCCAGGCGGACCAAATTCGGCGGATTCATGTCCTGGTCCGGCAGTTCATATTGGTTGCCCACAAAAATGGTAGACGTGTCCCCTCTCTGGGTTGGCCAGTCGACGCGCATGAACGCGTATTTATCCAGATTTGTAACTTCGCCGACGTCGCCGACGGGATTGTCGACTCTCTGGGAGCGGGTCCAGAAAAAACCCGGGTCGATCCGATTATAAAACAGGACGAAGATATACGGCTGGCCCAGGGTATTGGTGAAAACTACCCGGTCAAAGCCGGCAATATTATTGTTGATCAATTCGATGGTATGTTTGTATGGTGTCAGCCAGTATTGGGAGAAGTAAAAGGGCGAGTGGACGAAGTAAAGATCGAGAAAGTAAATAGTGAAGAGTAGAAGAGCGGGAGAGTATAAGAGTATAAGTAGTTTTTTAGAAAGTATTTTGGATAGGCCTAGGCCGGAAATGATGACCAGGGGGATGATCATGGGGATGGAGCGGACGCCGGAGACCAGGTCGCGGGAGAGAGCTGCCGGCAGGGGAGCCAGAAGCAGCCATAATAAGATCAATTTGAAATTTGAAGTTTGAAGTTTGAAAAAGAAATACAACCCAATAAGTAGAGTTAATATTTCAGGTATATGGAGATAGCCGTAGAAAGGCGTGGAATGGCGGGGATTGGACCAGTCCCCGTCGACGAACAGGAACCGGGGAGAGAAATGGTTGAGATACCGCTGGACGACTCCCCTGCCCTGGTCAAATATTTCGGAATGGAATAAATAATAGGTTAAGTTTTTTACGGAAGAGCCGTCCTGGCGGAGGATTTCGGAAACTGCCGAATCCGGGCGGACGTAGCTGAAAACACTAAATACTTTTAATCTACCCGATTGAGAGCCAAAGCCGATGGCTATGGGGAGTAACAGTAACAGTAACAGTAACAGAGGTTTAAATAACTTTTGAAAATTTGGCTTGTATATTAATATTAAACTGATTAGTATGACGGGGGTAAAGAACTTGGCCCCCTGGTAGGCCCAAAGCGTGAGGCCGAAAAACAGAGCTGAAGTTAAGTAGTTCTTTTTGATGAACAGAAGTACTGCCAGTGTGACGAGCAGAAGGTTGAGGTTAGCCTCCCAGGCCCCGCGGGAAAAATGCATGGCCCAAGGGTTGATGGCCAGAAGTAAGGAGGCAAAGATATTTCGAGTTAATAGATATACCACAATTATTAATAGTGTCCCGAAAATAGCAGAGGGGAGACGGGTGGCGAATTCATTGAGACCGAATATATTGATTGCGGGGACAGTGGAGTAAATATACAGACCGGGTTTGTAGTCGCCGAATGATTTGAAAATAATCGGCAGCCGTCGGGCGTGTTCGTCCCGGCCGGTTTGCAGAAGCGAAAACGCGTTGTAACCCAACGCCGCTTCATCCCACGTAAATCCCAACGGCCGGACATCCAGTCTATAAATTCTCAAAATAAATCCTAAAAATGTGATCGTTGTCAGGATTATTAATTTTTTGTTCATATTTTGTTAATTACCATACTCTGTAGTATGATAATTATGAGTAATACTTAGCTAGTTCTACTCTCCCTTTCTTCATTAAATATTTGTACATCAAGTGTTTTGATTTTATCTTTAGTTCTTCGAATAGCTCACTAATAAACTCGAGTTTTTCAAAAGATGGTGAAATTAGAGGTAAGTCATGTCCGATTCTTAACCCCGGCTTATAACTGTCGTCTGCCGCCCAAATAACTTGTTTAATATTTGTTCTAGCAATGAAGAAACCGCATCCCAAGCATGGTTCCATTGATGTTATTAAGTAATTGTTTTGTCCAAGATTTTTGGAAAGTTTTTTCAAGCCCAATTTTCTCATACACTGTATTTCCGCGTGAGCGGTAATATCGTTTAAAGTGGTGTTTTCGTTTTGGCCGCTTACGAGAACATCTCCTATGTCATTAACTATTATTGACCCAATTGGGTAGTTGTCGTTCTTCATGGCTTGTTGTGCCTCTTCGATTGCTAACTCAAGGAAATACTTTAATTTCTCAATTGAAAAGTTCATAGCTCTTTAATATAAAATGCTGGTTTATTGTCGAGGAAGTTGATGGTTTTGAGTTCGCGGCCGGGGACGGGGAATTTGGGATCGGAAATAATCAAAGTTTTTTGACCGGGCGGGAGACTGCTAACGGTTGAAAGCATGTCCCGGTCAACGACAAATTTGATTTTGTCTAAGCCGTTTACCCAATACCAATCCGCGTGATAATCCCATTGTTTGGAGTTTTGGAAATCGGAAGGATTCCAAGGCCAATAAAAAGCTACGAACTCATGGGGTTCGCCGTAATATTTTGAAAAGATAATTTGATCGTACTTGGAATAATTGTCTTTTACATACTGAACCGCTTCCCGATAGCCATACTGCCAGGACCAGGAATAGTTAGTTCTGTAGTTAAATGCAACCGGATTAAAATAGTAATCAAGACTAAACAAAAGTGTAACTGTAAGCAGTAACTGTAACAGGTGGAATTTTTGAGAAATAAATGATGCTCCGATGGAGGTAATTAGAATTACTGCGGGAAGCATGGTGATGGCGCGCAGAGTGTGGGGAGCGTCACGGGTCAAGCTGCCGGCGATCGGAGCCAGTAACAACCAGATAAGAACAACTTTGTGCTTAAAAACTTTGAGCAGGCCGATGTAAAAAAACGGGAGACAGACCAGGTAAAGCAGGCCGTGGCCGGGGATGTTGAACTGATACTGGGAACCGCCGTCGATAAATAAAAATTTCGGATTGAAGTGATTGAGATAATTGGCTGTGAAATGATAGGCCAGGTAAGTGGCTTTGTTGTAAACCAAGCGGCCGCCGGGGCGCTGGCGCAGATTGTTAATTTGAGCGATAGCCCCCTCGTCTAACAATGTCAGCCACTTATACCGGGCCTGACCGGAGGGAGATAACAATTGTAATAAGATTGGAATGAAAAGTGTAAGTGTAAGTGTAACTGTAACAGGATTTAATTTAATTAATTTACGGTTAATAATGAAATAGCTTAATAAAAATAGCGGGGCGAAAACACGGAACGAGTTATATGTCCATGCCGAAAAACCAATAAACAAAATTCCAAGAAACAAACGACGGTAAAGAAGAAGAGTTACGCCGAGAGTGAATAAAAATATACCTAAATTTGCTTCGACGGCGACGCGGGACAGAAATAATGACCAGGGAGAAATAGCGGCTAAAAGTGCGGCGAGCAGGGGCGGAGCTGAAAGTTTCCGGGAAAGGGCGTAAACCAGAAAGATCAGGAGCGTTCCGGCGATTATTGAGGGCAGGCGAACGGATAACGGATTCAGGCCGAGGGCGGCGACGAAGGGAACGTCAGCGTAGATGTAACCGGGTAGTTTGAAGTCGCCGTAGGCGCGGAAAATGGTTGGAAGGGCTATCCCCCACTCGTCCCGGCCGGTTTTTAAAACGGAATAGGCATTGTAACCCAAAGAGGTTTCATCCCAATTCAGGCTGGGAGGAAAATCGGAGATATAGGCTATTCTTAAGCCAAAGCCGAACAAAATAATTAAAATCAGATACTTAAGACGCATGCTTGGGCTTAAAGAATATCCAACTAATTATTCCGACGGCCGTTAATCCGGAAATGATGTTGCCTAGTGTGCGGACGAAGGTATCTTTGAAAACCAGATTGGTGGAAGTGACAAAACCCCGGGAGTCGGGAACGACTGATTGCTCCACTCCATCGACAATCGAAGTCCAGCCAGGAAAGTAAACAATCGTGTCTGGAAGGGCAAATTGAGCGGGCAGAGGACCGGCTGTTTTTGGCCAGTAATCAGAGAGCGCGGAGGAGCGCATTTCGTCCCAACTGGCACCGGAAAAATACTGGGTATCTGTCACTGATTTCCAAATATCGGGCTTGAAAAAGCCAATGTTGAGTAACAGTAACAGAACGTAACCCGCCGTCGCTAAAGCTTTGGCGGGCACAGCAGATTTATGGAATAAGCTAACTATCGCTCCATTTGCGAGGGATAGAAATAATGTTGACATGGAGAGGAAGCGCCAGGGGAATTGGACGAAGGGCAGGCCGGGGACGAGTTTCCAGAAAATTTCGGATTTGCCGTGAGTTAAGAATAAAGCTAATAAACTTAACGCCAATCCCAAAACTATAATACCTCTCCCTTTTGTTCCCTCTCCTAATTTAGGAGAGGGATTCAGGGTGAGGTATTTACCTGCGATGGTGATAGCGATGACTAGGGCTAATATCCAATGCAGGTGGCCGGCGGAAAAACTCATGGTGTCGTTGGGACCCCAGGTGGAGCCGCCGTAACCCCAGAAACGGGAGAGAAAGAGCTGGCTTAAGGTTGTCCAATGAAGACTGTAATTGTAATAATCCGCCGTTGTTTGGGTCAATGTCACTAATTTGCTTTCAAAAATTACAGGGAGAAGATAAAAAGATCCCAAGACGAGAGATAGTAATCCGGCGGGGAGAAATTTCCAGTCGCGGCTGCGAACTAACCACCAGATACCGAGAAACGGAAGAAACATAAAGATGGATAAGTTGTGGGTTATAAGCAATAAGAAGATTAAAACTGAAAACGATAAATATTTTTTCTTTTCAACGGAGAGAAGGATAAGCGGAAAAAAGATGAATGCCAGGGCTTCGGGCAGAGCGCCTCTGACCCAGACGTCGACGGCTCGGTATGGCGCGTATATATAAAATAATGCGCTTATCAAGGCTCCTTTATCTCCCCAGAAATTTCTGGCCAACAAAAACATGGAAATTCCCGATAAGACTAAAGACAAAATGAAGACTGATTTAACACTGGCTAATACCGAAAGACCGGATAGGCGAAAAATTGTCCCCAGCCAGTAGGGGAACTGGCCGTAGAAATTAAACATCGGCTCGCCGTAGCCACGGCCTGCGTCGGGAGCCCAGCGGCAAGGAAAAACTTTTTCGGCTACACATTTGTCGAATTCGAACTGGCGGAAGACGTGGAAATCATGCATAGTGTAAATCCCCGGCCGGAGCATGAGAGCAAATGCCGGAATGGTAAGTAGGATTAAGAGGAAGATTTTTTTGGCCACAGTGTCGTCCAGGTAAATAAATTAATAACGCTCAGGGCTTTGGTGAATAATGGAGTGTAGAGAGAGATGAAGAAGAGCATAGTGGGGGCGAACCACATGTTGTATTGATTGGCCAAAAAGGTGAAAGAAAGGACGACGTATTGGATCCAGATTTTGCGGCCGGTAACCAGCAGCCAGGAAAGCAGCGGGAAGAGCGGGTACATGTACCGCTCGTGCATGCGGATGGAAAAAAGGAAAAAACCGAAGTAGACGATGAGCATTTGGTTGACCAAGTTTTGTTCGGTAGGATTTTTCCAAACCGACCTAAGTGTAACTGTAAACAGTAACAGTAACAGGACAATAGAAAATATATTGGCCGGGATACCGAGAAACGGTGTGGTATCGGGGACACGGTCGATGGGGAAAAAGACGTGCCAGAAATTGAAGGCGTTCACTGTAATAAAGGCCGACTCGCCGGGCAGAATGCGTTCCAGATAGAGCCGGGTCAGCCAGACAGGCAGGTCCAGCCGGGGGTGGAACGGGGCAAACAAAAGCAGTGACGAAATTCCGACGGAGACCGGAAAAAGCCAGAATTTCTTGGGGAACTTGCGCACGGCAAAAACCAGATAGACCAGAAGCGCCGGAGACCAGGAGGCTTTGGTAATTAAAGACGCGCCGAGAAGGGCTCCGGACAGAACCAGCCGTTTTTCAAAAAGAAAAATCAGACTCCAAATCGCCAGAGCGGCGACAATGCAGTCGTTTTGGCCCCACAGGGCAGAGTTGTACCACAGGGGCGGGTTAAGCAGATATGCCAAGCCGACGATTTTTGATAACTTATTGAATTTGCCGATTTTGAGAATGGCAAAAAAGAGAGCCAGGTCGCCTACGACTGAAGGCAGTTTGAGGCTGACGACGTCGCCCCACCTTTGCCACCACCAGACCAGTGATGAGGGGAAAAAAGGTACCTTAAGATTTAACTGCCAAAAAAATTTATTATTAAATTCGTTGAGTTGATAGGAAAAGGCGTAGAGGTAGACGCTGCCGGCCGGCTGGTTGGGACGGCTCTGCGGCCAAAAGACCGAACGGGGCAACTCGTAAAAGTCCACAACACCAAGTTTGGAGACGTTGCCGGCCCAGTTCCAACCGTTGTGCAAATCCCCGTGCTTGGTATACGTCGTCACCCACAATCTAAAAATGACTAGTAAGACTATTAAGATTTTATATTTCATGTGCTGGTTTTATTGAATATATTGACATTTGATTATATAATCATAGTTGGCCGAGTGGACGCCGACCCACTCCGTTTCGATCGGAGGCTTAAGCGTTCTTCAGTCGTTTTACGACCTCGGTCTTTTTTAGTTCTGTCCACAGTTCTTCCAAGGTCACAGATTTTTTTGTTTTGAGCTTACCTAAACCAATTGCGTAAGCGCGATGGTGGGCTAAAGGTTTTTTACCAATAAACTCAAACCTAATTTCGGGAATTTTTTTGGATCTTTGCAATATTTCGAGAACTATTTCCTTAATTACCGGTTCTTTACCATAATACTCCCGGTCAATGATTATGTGGGTATTTTTGAGATTACGTTTTATAAGTATTGCCAGGCCTGCGCTGAATGTAAATAGCACAAAGTTTCTTGTCTGACCATGACGGCGAAAAATTTCCTGTGTTTGCCTTTTGATGTTTGCTTTGATAGTTACAGCGTCCCACCCATCGTTTGAAATACAAAGGATCGTATCTTTATTTGTCTGCTCAATTTTTCCTGATTGATCGATCTTGGGAATCATAAGTCATTTGGGATTGACTTCGCCGAAGCGGATTTCGCCCAGGTCAAATAAGATGTGCTGGCTGGCGGGAAAATCGCCGAAACTGCTAACGAGCAAGGCGTCCTGCAGTTTGCTTTCGCGTTCCCAGTGAAAATCGTGGAACTCGTATTTGCCCAGGTTCCAGCTTTCCAACTGATCGACGTAGAGTTTGTCCGCTTTTTCGTAACGTCTCCAGTCCTGTGAATACTTCTGGAAATCGGCCGGGTCCCATTTGGCATAAAAAGCCACAAAGATGTGGGGCACGGAAAAGACGCGGGAAAAGTGGACGGTGTTGTACTTTTCGTTAATTGAAATGGCCCTGGTAAATACATCTTTATAGGTAACACGCTGGCTGTAAATCGGGTTTTTGGGTAATTTGACCAGATATGTTTGAATTAATAACAAGAACGAGGCGAGTAGAACCGGTATGAGTATTTTGTAATACCGGAAGAGCGCAGACAGGCCACAGGCGGAAATAAGAACGGTCAGGGGAAAAATAGTAATGGCCCGCTGGGAATTGGAACTTTCGGTCAGGGCAGCCGGAATGGGAGCAAGCAGAAGCCAAATTGCCAAGTAAGAAAACTGCTTGTGACGGATTAACAGAATTGCTCCGACGATAATAAAAATAATTTCAACAGGATAGTGCAGAGGCGTCCCCGGGAAATTGAGGTGGGAAAAGTCGGGACGATGGCCGGTAAAGTAAAAACCCGGGGAGAAGTAAGACAGATAGTTGGTAAAGAACTGGTCGGCGTAAAAAACGTATTTGTTGTCAAATAAAGTCGGGGGGGACTTTCTATTGGTTAAGTAACTTAAAGTATTAACTTGGGAAAATATGCCCACGTCGCCGGCGCGCTTGAGAACCGCTTTGTAATTTATGACAATGGGCAGCAGGGCCAGGGCGAAAATTAATAAAACAGGCTTGAAAAATTTTTGACGGACGATTAATGCGACAATAAACAGAATCGTGAAGATGCGCCAGGAATGATATGTATAGAGATTGACGCCCCAGGCCAGAAAGGCCCATGAGTAGCGTTTTTTGAGAAACAAATACAGACCCAATGGGAAAACCAGGATGCCCAGGCCGCCTTCCCAGGCGTACCGGGATAACTGCATGTGCCAGGGCGAGATGGCCATAAGGAAAGCCGACCAAACGGCAATTTTTTCGGAAAAAAGTTCTTTCGCCAGAAGATAAAGAACCAGAATTGATAAAGATCCAACTATGGCGGCGGGAAGCCTGACGGCGAATTCGTTGAGACCGAAGATGGCCACGGATGGAATGGCGGCGTACATATACAGGGGCGGCTTGAAGTCGCCGAAGCCACGGGGAAACAAGGGCAGGAAAGCACCCCAGCTATCCCGGCCGGTTTTTAAAATGGAGTAAGCGTCATAACCCTGTCCGACTTCATCGGCATTAAAGCCTACCGGAAACTTATCCAGCCAAACTACGCGCAAGACGAGGCCCAAAAGGAGGATGAACATTAACCGTTTCATTTCTTGGTGAGAATGTAATACAGGGGTAAACCGGTGGGCGAGGAAATAATCTGGTCAACATTGACTCCGCCAACCGTGCCGGTGCCGACTTCATCGCGGACGCTGGCCAGATAGGCTTCGCCGGGTTGAAGCAAATCCCTGAATCCTGTTTCTGCAACTTTATTTTTTAGAGTCCCGAAATAATATTTGCCAATACTAAATCCGTCGAAGCCTGCGGTTGGTGTAGAGTCCCGCAAAGGATATTGACGCTGGAACTCGGCCGGATCGTAGGTATACCAGAACAGGAACCGGGAGAGGGTAAACTCGTACGTGTTGTTGAAGTACACACGGGAAAGAACCGGGTCGAGCGACTTGAGATAGGTCATAGCGGTTTTGTAACCCGGCTGCCAGAAACGCCAGCCGTCTATCGTCCATTCGGCGTAATAGCGGTACAAATAGAAAGTGAAATTAAATAAGGCAAAGGCGGAAACGGCCAGAAAAAGTATCTTTTTGGAGAAAAGATAGTTGATTCCCATAGCCGAAAGCAGAAGCAGGGGCGGGAGCATGACGATGAGCCGGCCTGCGTGATTGCCGCCGTCCTTGGTTAAAGCCGACGCCAACGGGGCAATTAACAACCAGCCTAAAACAAATTTATTCCGATACACAACGGCACCAAGAATAATGGTTATGGTTTCAAACATATAAAGCATGCCCATACTGCCGACGGAGTGACGCAAGACCGGATCGCCCTGAAAAAAGAGAAACTCGGTGGAGAAAGACTTGAGATAGTTATTGAGAATTTCCTGGGGATAATAGATGTAGCGGTTACGAAACAGTCTGGTGATCAACGAATCGTTCTGCTGGCGACGAAGTACAAGATCGTCGCGTAAAGTTGAGTCGGAAAAGACGGAGATTTGAGAAAATCTTTTGGAGGCGACCTGCTGACTTAGGCCGTAGACGTAAGGCGCAAGCAAAGCCAGGCACAGAACGGCAGGAAGAATAAGTTTACGGGGAGACGGGCGTAAAACCAGGACCAGCAGAGGGATAAAAACAACGGCAACGGAGTACGAATAGAATGAAAGAGCGAAAGCGATCATTGAAAACACGTACCTCCGGCGGAGATACAGGGCTACGCCGACAGAGGCGAGAAGAACGATGGCGAGGTTATCGTTGGACCAGCGGGAGAACTGAATGTGCCAAGGGGAAATTCCGGTCATGAAAGCGGCAATTAAACCGAGACGTGAACCCCCAAAGTGATGGCCCAAGACAAAAATAGCCATGATCGAGAGGAGTGAAAGAATAACCAGGGGAAGACGAACGGTCCATTCATTAAGCCCAAAAGGAGTAAAGGGCACAGTCAGGTAGTGCAGGAGGGGCAGCCGGTATTCGGAGAAAGACTGGAGAAAAACGGGTAACGGATGGCCGAGGTAGTCACGGCCGGTGTGATAAAGAGAATTAGCCTGGATGCCGACGTCGATTTCATCTCCCGTCAATTCGACCGGAAGAGAGTCCAGCCGGTAGAGCCGGAGGCCGGCCGAAAAGGCCAGAATGGCCAGGAGGCAGACCCAGATGTGCCGGGGCATGGTTATATTCTATCCTTAACCCAGGTTTCCTGCCAGAAGCTGAAGGCAAAGACCGTCCAAAGGGTGCGAAGACGCTTTTGGACAAAAAGAGAATCAACAAGTTTGGGCGGATAAATGTTTCTGATTGCAGTCCGGTAGACATAAGACTTGATTAAATTTGAGAGGGGGCCGGAGATCCAATCGGCCAGAGGTAGGCCGAAACCCTTTTTTGGCCGGTTACGGATACTGGCGGGAAGTTTATCAGCAAGCAACCGGCGCAGTGGTAATTTCGTTTGGAGGAGTGACGTAAACGGCTGGTTGCGGGTAAAGGCGTAGGCGATGACATCACGGTCCAGATACGGGACGCGGACTTCGAGGCTATTGAACATGGAGGACCGGTCGGACTTGAGTAACATGGCGTCGCGCATATACGTCTGGAAATCCAAGAGTTGGGCGGACATAACGGCATCGGGCGGGTACGGATGGGAAAGAAGCTCTTTTATCGGGGAAGTTTCGAAAAATTTGCGGGGGGCAAGTTGCCCGGTGGTGAAATAGACCATCCATTGCAGTTGACGAATGGTTGGCCGATAACCCAAGCCGGAAATAAAATTGGCCAGAGTGTCCCCCAGTTTATAACCGGCGGAAAAAAACGGTAGTTTGACAGATGGCATGTTTCGGACGAGATGTGACAATTGGCGGGGGAAAAACGGAACGAGGTCGGCAAAGCGGTGGCCTAAATACGTAGGATAACCGGCAAATACTTCATCTCCCCCATCGCCGGAAAGGGCGACTTTGACGTGCTGACCGGCTAGTTTGTCCACATGGTAAGTGGGAAAAAGAGACGGATCGGCAAAGGGCTGGTCCATTAGATTCCGGATAGTCGGAAAATCGGTTATCAGATCGGAGGGCGAGTAGGGTTTATCGAAGTGGCGGGAACCTAAAATTTTGGCGACTTCGGCGGCGTGATGGCCTTCATCGAAATCGGCATCGGCAAAGGAGATGGAAAAGCTCCGGACGTCACGCTGCTGCCGGGTAAGGTAATAGGCCAGAATTGAAGAATCCAGACCGCCGGAAAGAAGCAGGCCGACCGGAACATCGGCGATGGCCTGACGGGCGACAACAGTGTTCAACAACTGATCTAAATCATCCGGCCCCTGATAATTTTGGGAAAAGAGATCGTAATACTGATGGATTTTCAGGCCGGAGTGGGAAAACATCAGGGTGCTGCCCGGGGGAAGCTGAAAAATATCTTTATAAATTGTCCTGGGAGTCGGGACGTAGCCCAGATAAGAATATAAGAATAAAGAATCAGGGTCGATAGCTGGGGTTTGAATGACTGAAAGAATCGTTTTGATTTCGGAGCCGAAAATAAGCTTTGATCCGGAATGATAATAAAACAGGGGCTTGATGCCGGCGTGGTCGCGGGCCAGAAGTAAACTTTGTTTTTTGTCATCCCACAGGGCAAAAGCAAACATGCCGTTTAGTTTTTTGAGAAAGTCCTTACCCGAATCTTCGTACAGATGGACTAATGTTTCCGTATCCGATGTGGTTTTTAATTTATGGCCTTTTTTCAACAGCTGATCCCGGATGAGTTTGTAATTATAAATTTCCCCGTTGAAAACGACAGTTAACGACCCGTCTTCGTTACCGATCGGCTGGTCGCCGGTCACCAGATCGATGATTTTCAGACGGCGGATGCCCAAGCCGACGGGGCCTGTGACAAAACTGCCGCCGGAATCCGGACCCCTATGAATTATTTGTTTGGTCATCCGGCCAATGTCCCTTGACGAGACCGGTTTATTAAAATCAACTATCCCGGCGATGCCACACATCTTTTATAAATTTTTTACTTCTTTAATTTCGTAGATGGGTTTTTGGCGGGATTCGAAGTAGACGCGGACCATCAGTTCGGACATGAGGCCTAAAAGAATAAACGACACACCGATAAAGACCAGAAACATAGCGATTAAAAACATGGGGTTGTTATGGACGTAGACACCCTGCCAAGCTTTGCGGTAGATGACCTGGGCAAAGGCCGGGACGGAAAGGGCTAAGGAAACCAGCCCGCCGGTGCCAAAAATATAGGCAGGTTTAGTAGAGTACGAGTCCAAAAACTTGGTGGTGATAATATCGATGATGGTTTTGACCGAACGGGAATAGCCGTATTTGGAGCGGCCGTGAGTGCGGGGACGGTGATTGACCGCGATTTCCCTGAAACGGGCACCGCGGAGAACAATCAGCAGGGAAAGCAGACGGTGGTTTTCGCCATAAAGCCGGAGATCAGTCAAAATTTCCCGGCGGACGATACGGGTGGAGCAGCCAAGGTCTTTGATGGTCACATGGAAGATGGCGCGGATGAGCCAATTGGCGATTTTGGAGACTACGATGCGAATAAGATCGTCGTGGCGGTTTTTGCGCCAGCCGAACACGGCGTCGGTATCAGCACCGATCAGATTGAACATCGGCAGCAAATCGGCAGGCGGATTCTGACCGTCGGCATCAAGGAAGGCGACTAAATCGCCCTTGCTGTGGTCTATTCCGGCTGAAGTAGCCGCTGTTTGGCCAAGATTGCGCCACAACCGGATCACTTTGACGGTGATACCCGGGTGGGAAATTGACGGGATGGCCGAGCCATCGGTACTGCCGTCATCCACATAGATGATCTCTGTCTGGCCGGGAATTTGGGATAGGGTATCGCACAGTTCCCGGTGCAGTTGGGGAAGGTTGCCGGCTTCGTTATGGAAGGGGACAACGACTGAAAGAGTAGGATTGGCCATGGCTATTTGTTATTATATGCCTGTGCTGTCGGTTATCATAGTCTCCTACAATACCCGGGAAATTACGCTGGAATGCCTGAAGCGGATTAAGGCTGATGAGATCATTGTCGTGGATAACGCTTCGGGCGACGGGACAGTTGAGGCTATAGCCGGGAAGTTTCCAAAAGTAAAAATCATAAAAAATAAAACTAATGCGGGATTCGCGGCGGCTAATAATCAGGGTATGAAAGTTGCAAAGGGGGATAAGATTTTATTATTAAATTCTGATTGCTTTGTAAACTCCGATACGATCGCTAAGATCCCGGACGTGGATGTGGTCGGGTGCAAACTGTTAAATAAAGACGGATCGATGCAGCAGTCGTGGGGCTATTTTCCGACTTTGCGCAGAATCACACAAATGATGCTGTTCGTAGATAATTTTCCAGTGGTCAGAAAGTTTATTGATTCAATTCATGTTAGAGACTTGGCCAGGTATGAAAAAAAACAGGAGGTGGATTGGGTGACCGGGGCGTTTATGATGATAAAGAGAGAAGTGTTTGAAAGAGTTGGTGGTATTGATGAAAAATATTTTATGTACGGTGAGGAAATGGAATGGATGTACCGGATTAAGAAAGACGGATTCAAAGTGTGGTATTTCCCTGACGCCTCGGCCACACACTTATTGGGAGCCAGCTCGCCCAACCGGGCCCCGGCAGTAGTTGGAGAAATGAAAGGCTGGATATACTGGTTTTCCAAGCACAATCCCGTCTGGCAACAAAAACTTTTGCCCTTCGTCATCGCCGCCGGCTGCCTGCTGCGTGTCGTCCTCAAACCCGCCTGGTCGAAGTATTACCGCCAAGCAATTTCTGAAATTTTTGTCCCGAGTGTGAAATGAACCACATGAGGTAGTGTTTGAGCGGGCCGTTGTACCAGATGCTGGATTGCCAGAGATATTTTTGGGCAAGTGGGGATTTTTTTGAACTTTGGCCGTGTTCGTGGACGATAGTTATGTCCTGATTGAAATAAACTTTGAGCCCGGCGAACCGGATACGGCGGCAATAATCCAGGTCTTCGTAATACATAAACACTTTTTCGGTGAAATAACCGATTTTTGTCAAGATGGCCCGGGGAAAAAACATACAGGCGCCGGAGACGGAATTGACGACTAATGTTGATTCCGGAGTATATTTGGGAGTCGCTTTAAATATTGACGGCTCGGGGAAGACGGAGCCCTGGGGGGTGCCGTCGGGGTCGATAAATTTGGGCCCCATGACGCCCATATCGGGGTGCGACGCGGCAAAGTCCAGAGCTTTGGCAAAAAAATCTTTGGGGATGCGTGTGTCTGGGTTCAGCAACAAGATGTAGTCTCCCCTGCTCTGGCGCAAACCGATATTGATGGCTTTGGGGAAGCCGATGTTACTAAAATTGGTTACGATTTTAGCTTTTGGAAAGGACTTGGCTATTTTGACCGAATCGTCGGTGGAGGCATTGTCGATAACAAACACTTCCAGATCGGGGTATTTGGCCGCAAACACCGATTCCAGGCAGCGCTTCAGCGACTGCGCCACATTCCAGCTGACAATAGTTACAGAAATTAATGGGTTCTCTTTTTTCATCTTTTAATTTGAATGTAATCAAAGCTGGATACACCCATAAATGGCCAGGCCCAAAATTGATATTTGCCAAAGCTCCAGTCTCTCGCAATTTCATTGTATGTTCGGGTAGTGTTACCGATTGGCAGGGTTTTGTTCCAATAGGTTTCTGGTAATCCGGAGTCGTATATATAAAATGTTTTCTTGTTGTCGTCGTAACCCCAAAGGGTAATCCAGTGGGCTACAATTTTTCCCAAAATGAGATTGTAAATGTTTGTGTCAAAACCATTTCCTATTCTTAACATGACCGGCAAGTTTTCTTGGAGTAGAGATTTGAGTAAATCTAGTTTTTCTTGCAAGTTTAGAATCTTTGCTGACTTGATCTGACAATTAACACCGTTGAGCTTGAGAATATTGACATAATAATTCCTGCCTAAAGTCATTCCCGTAAGTTTACCTAGTTTTGTTGGGTGATACTCGGTTGGATGACTTTTGGTATCTTTTCCTAGCGCTTCAAGAATTGCTTTCGCACAAAAGGCCCCACAATGGCTTGGGCCCTGCTTTAAGTAATGTTTAGGTCTAATAGATAAGATATGTTTATCTGGAATGTTAGACATGCTTATATAATTACCATACTACAGAGTATGGTAGTTAGGAGAGAGTAGGCGGGACAGGGCCATGAGAATGGGAACGAGGAATCCCGGGTGCCTGGTTGAGCGTTTAAGGAGCGATAAGACATGAGCGGGAACGTCTTTGGGATTAATATGTTTCCATTGGAGGAGTAAGTAATTGCAATCCTTGATGAGTTGGAGCTTGCGGCGGGGGAATTCTTGATTAAATGAAGATTCGGATTGGTGACGTACCCGGCATTTGGGATCCCAAATTATTTTATAACCGGCTTTGGTGGCCCTAATTCCCAAATCGAGATCTTCACTATAACCGGGTGAGAAAATGGGGTCGAACCCCTTTAAGTCATCCCATGTTGATTTTCTGAAGGCGGCACTCCCGCCTGAAGCCCAGGCTGAAAGATGAATTTTGTTGTCCAGAGTGCCATTTTTGTATTGCAGAAGGCCATGTTCCCAGTAAAGTTTGGCCCAGGACCTGCCTGCCGGCAGGCGGGACGCCGACTCATTAAAAGTAACGGCAAAGACTTTGGGGTCTGCAAAATGAGGTAGGGTGTATTTGAGCAGGTTTTTGTCCGGCTTGACGTCCTGGTTGAGAAGAATGACTATGTCGCCGGAAGCCGCGGCAAAACCGTCGTTGACAGATATCGGAAAGCCTAAATTGCTTTTGTGACGGATAATTTTGATGTTTGAAGCTTCTACCGGCCGAATAGAAGCGTCGTCGACGATAATGATTTCGTCAGCGCCCAGGGCCAAAACTGAAGGTAAGTTGACATCCAGAAACTTTTGGCCATTGTAGGCGGGGATGACGACCGAGGTGGTCATGGCCTTATTTTACGAGCTTTGACCAGAAGAAGCATCCCTAAGAGAAAACGGTGGGTTTCTACGTTAACAAACCCGGCTTTGGTCAACAAATCGGGAAGTTTGTTTCCGGAAAAGAAAGAGAGGTGGGTGTCGGCCCAGATTCTGCCGCGCCAGCGCAGCCACATGGGCCAGACTATCCGGCTGAATAACCAGTTTTCTGACGGAACTAAAATGACAGTGTATCCTCCGGGCTTTAAAACCCGCTTAATTTCTTTGAGCACTTGAGCGGGGTTGAAAACGTGTTCCATGGCTTCCAGACAGTAAACAGCGGAAAAGCGGGTAGCGGGAAACTTTAATTTGTGGCCGTCCCCGAGTGAAAAATGAAAACGGGGATCAGAACGGTAACGATTCTTCGCATAAGCTACCGATGATGGCAAAACGTCTATGCCGTAAATATTGGAGCATCCAGTGGTCCTGGCGATTTCGGCAGTGAAATAACCGTCGGCCGAACCGATGTCCAGAATATCTCCCGACACTTTTTCGGAAAACCGGTCAATGGCTATAAACCGGCGCCAGTGCCAAAATTTTTGAAGAAGGTTGATTTTGACGGACGATTCATACCAGTCCGGCGGAACATTGTGATGCAAATTCTGAGCGGATTTAGTCAGTTTTGCCATGCGTGTTCCTCCACAATAGCATCATTAGACCGATATGAAGCGCGTTCTGGTCCGAAGTTCTTACCAACCTCTTCCTGCCATGATGCAAGTCTGACGGGACGGATCCAGTCCGGTTCATAAATGGCAAAAAACAAAGTGTTTTCAGGTATGTCGTTAGGAGAAAAACTTCCAGTGCGAACAGGGAGATATTTATAGCGATTATTACCATACCAAGTAAAATAATAAGTCCAGGGCTCGTCCAGAAAATAAGGAATGGTGTAAATCCAGACGGCGAACGGCCGGCCGGCGGCGGTGCGGTAGATAAAATCGGTGACATTTTTGCGATCCACGTTAGTAATAAGATTGGCGGTACCGATGGGAGTCAGGTTGTGATGGGGGATTAAAAAGTATTTCCAATGATAAACATTGACGGCAATAACAATAAAAATAATTATTTTTGGTAATTTGGCAAGAGTTTTAGCAAAAATTATGGTGAAGAGGCCGAATACGGGGACAAAAAAGAATTGGAGGGCTCCGCGCTGGTACAATGACAGGCCTAAAATAAAAATTATAATGCTGCCAAGAAGAAAAGGCCGGCGTATAAAAATTGCGGCGACGAGCAACAGGGAAGTTATAACCGGTATGGAATAAGAAGTCAGGTGATAGAGTTGGGTATATAAAATTTGCAGGTTGTGCAGGAGAACAGGCAAGGAGAAGCCCAAGCCAGCGGATGAGCTGCCGCTGAAGTTTAGTACCGCCCTGGTAATGACAAAATTGTGGCGGAGTTCAAACGCCAGAAGCGGGAGGTGGGGAAGAATAAATAGGATAAATGACCAAAAATAATTGATTTTTGATAATAACTTCCGGGAGATGAGGACCCACAAAATTATCGGATAAAGAAATACGCCAATGGCGCCATTGAATTGGGTTATGAGTGAGGCGACGAAAAGAGTAATGGGAAGATAACGAACCCGGTTTTGATACACCTGGTACAGCAGCCAGAAAAAGAGGGCGGAAAAAGGGAAGGCGGGGGTAACGTTACTTAACCACCGGGCGTAACCGGCGTAACCGTAAGATACAGAATACAGAAGTGCTGCTAAGTATCCGGTTTTTGAATCGAAAAGATCCCTGGCAAGCAAAAATAAAAAAACGACTCCCGCCGCGTCCAGAAGAATTTGAAATATTGAAGCGGCAGCCGGATCCCCTCCTCCGGCCGCGTAGGCCGGAACCATTAACCAGTAATAAATCGGGGCATGAAATATGCCGTCAACGTCGGTGGGATGACCCAGCAGAGACAGTTTATGATCATGCCAGATATTCCAAACGGCCAGGGAATGCAGACCCTGATCGTAGTGGATCTGGAGATTTTGAGGCAGCTGCCACAACCTGGGAATGAGGCCGAGCAAAATGATCAGTGCCAGTTTTTTCATGACCGGCGGGAGCGGTTTTGGACGGTAATTTCACCAAATTGTTTCCGGTGGTTGAAGGTGGAGAAATATTTTTCCTTGTCCAGGACTTTGTCTATCAGGTCAACCGGAATACCCTGCGACGGCTCGATGATGACAAAAACCTGATGGATCGACGGGTTAAAGGAGAAATTATTTCCCAATTGGCCGATTTGGTTCTCGCCATGCCAATACGGCACATAACCGTATTTGGATTTGCCGTACCAGTTAAATAAATACGACCAGGTGGTATTGATATACAGAGGCGAAGTGACGGAGTTGAAGGTGAAAGGCTCACCCTGAGCCTCGGCATACATATAGTCTATGGCGTCGAGCTCGTGGCGCAGAGTCATGGTTTTTTGGATGGCAAATTCTGTCAGACCTTGGGAGTTTTGTTTTTTTATATAGGCTAAGTTAGATAAAACTATGAGAAAAATAATAACCGTTTTTAGGATGGGTGACTTGACCCGAGAAATAAAATAAACGACAAAAATAATGACTATCATATCAAGTCCGGCGTGGATATACGGGGTACTGATGCCCCCGACGATTAACGGAGGGGCGAAGGAGATTAAACCAAGTGAGAAAGTTGTCCACCAAGTAGGCCGGGGTTTAATAAAGAGATAAGCAAAAATAAAACCTATGACTGCAGGGCCGGGGTGAGTGGGAAGAGTGTTGAGACTAATGAGGCGTTTGAACTGAAATAGTGTCGAGTTGAAAATTGTCAGGGAACTGACTTTGAGCCGGGAATAGGTGGAATGGTTGAGCAATAAATTAGCCGGTCCATTGCGGCTGGGAAAGCCGAACTTTATTTCGGAAATTAACATGCTCGAAATTGTAACTGTAAGTGTAAACAGTAACTGGAATAAAATTTTCCGAGACAGAGATAACTTTTTAAACAGGATAAGAATTAATATCACGAGGGAGTGATAGATGAAGATAAAGTTGGACTGGAAACTTAAGCCTAGCCCTAAACCGGCCAGGACCGGGCCGATTGGTTTGCGGTTTTGCCAAAGCCATAGGCCGTAATATAAAAGAGGGACAAAGAGAATGGCCAAAGCGGTGTTGGAGAGGTAAATCGCGTGCTGGGTCTGTTCATATGAAACGGCAACGAGAAGCGCCGCCAGAACTGCCAACGACCGTGATTTAAACAGCCGAAAGCCAAAAAAATACGCTATGAATATGGCCAGCGAGTTGATGAGGGACAGCCACATGGCAGCCACAATAGGGCTCCCCTGCCCCAGCCAATAACCCGGAGCGATAACGTAGTAGTAAAGCACGCCGTGATAAAAGTCCCGCGTGGACGTGGGCGGGCCCTGGATTTTGATATCGCCATGCAGGAGTTCCTGAACGGTATACGCGTCCCGGGCCTGGTCGTAACTGAACATGAGGTTACCTCCCGGCAAGTAACGGATCCGGATGAGAAAGCCCAGGACAAAGATAACAACAACCAGCCAATGCCGCTTAAGCGCGTTCATGAGAAAGTAGCACTACTAATGCCAGCGAAGAAGCGGCCAAAGCCCCGCGGGCGAAGGAAACGATTTGATCGGAGAGCGGAACTGCATAGTTTATGCCGAACAGACCGAAATTAAGGGAAGAATCGAACGATAAAACAATTACTAAGTGACAGAGTAACAATGCGACGAGAAGGGGTAAAGTTTTTTTGAAATTCACGAAGGTTAAAATGAGAAACGGGGTGAGCCAGGCGAACCATTGGGGATGATAGTGGGTGACGGAGTAAAAAAGCAACAAGACTGACATAGGCCAAGCCCAATATGGCAAACGCTTGGAAAAGTAGTAGTGCAGCCAGAAAAGCAGAACGAAGCCGACCATAAACAAAGGCAGGTATTGAGAACCGGCGACCATAATTTTGGCGTACCACATTTTGTCGGTCTGCTGGGCCAGCAGAGCGTATTGGCGATATGCCGGAGAGGCCAGATACGGAGTGATTATTAGTAGGTAGGCCAACAGTCCGGTAACAACATTTTTAATTTTAGAACCGGGGAGAAAGGGCAGTAAAAATAACGGGAAAGGTTTAAAACCGGCGCCTAGAGCCAAACAGACCGCGGCCAAGACCGGGCGTCGGGAAGAAAAATAGATAGCCGCCACAAAAGCCAGCACCAGAAAAACATCAAACTGGCCCATGAGAAACGCCGAATAGATAAGCGGAAGATTGAATGCCCAGAGAACCGGGACGAGGCGATGGTTGCTGATTTTGAGAAGCAACCATAGGATGGCCAGATCTATAAATAAATAGGGGAGTTTAAGTAAAAAGAGTAGATACGCGAATCCCGGCATTTTGGCCGAATTGCCCATGTCTAAAATAAGCTGTTCAAAAAGCTGTCGGGGAATCGGAAGGACTTTTAAAAAGACGGCGTGGCTCCAGTAGGTGAGAGGTGAATAGACCAGAAAATCGTCGCCGTAGAGGCGGACGAGCTGATCGGCTCGGGGAAGACGGCTGATGTAGTCATAAACACCAAGCAGAGCGCCTTTTTGGGCAATTAAATATCCTCCTAAATAATGACCGCGGATGTCAGGGTGCGAAGTAAAAGGCATTAAGACTAACCGAAAAACTATGCCTGCCAGAATCCATTTCTTCATATCAAGTCCAGAAACCTGCGGCTAAATTCGCTGATGTCAAATATTTTACTCTTAGCAATGGCGGCTTGGGATAGGGTTGTGAGTTGTGTCTTGTGGGTTGTGAGTTCAAGGGTGAGGGATTCGAGTTGGGAGGGAGTATCCCATAAATAGCCGTTTTTGCCATGATCTACAATTTCTTTGTGGCCGCCGAGATTAGTTATTACCGGGACGGCTCCGGCGGCCATGGCTTCAACAACGGTTATGCCGAAATGCTCGGTCTGAATTGGTTTGTCCGCTGAATAGCCGCTGGCGGACCAAAATATTTTTCCTTTCGCGCACAGGTTCTGAATTTGTGAAAATGTGGGATTAAAAACAAATTCGATATTTGAACTGGCTGCAAGTTTTTTGAGATTGCTGATGTCTTTATCCGTAGATCCAACACCCATTCCCCCGGCGAGAATTAGTTTCCAACTATCCAATTTCAGATTTTTGAATGATTTAATCAATTGATCATGCCCTTTACGCTGGGTAAGATTTGAGAAACGGCCGATGTATAAAATAATGTTCTCTTTTTTCCCAGGTTTGAAAAGAGATGTATCAACGGGAGGATATATGACCGTGCTATTGACATGATATTCGTTGTCAATAACTTGTTTGGTAAATTTTGAATTAACTACGAATTTGTAAAACTGCGATTTTATTTGATTAATTAAAGTCTTTCCTAGGCTATTTTGAAATGGGTATTGCATGTGAATAATTGTTTTTTTGGCGAAAGATGTAGGCAATGAACCGTCGGAGAGCCAGAAGAGTAGTTCATAGTTCATGGTTCGTAGTTCATCGATAAAATTGGCGCGAGAAATATTTATTCCAAAACGGTTTTTGATGTCAGATGAAATGTCATGGGGCCATTGGATGTCTACCTGCCAACCGTGGTCGAGGAGGAGTTTGACGAAAGCGGAGGTGTAGCGCTCCCCTCCTCCCAGAGAATCCCAATACGGGTTATGAACGAGGGCTTTCATGCTGCATTTCCCAAAGCCGGGCATAAATAACGAACATATTGAAGACCTGGAAGATGCCGTCGATTACTCCTTTTGGTCCGTCCCGCCAGGCTTGCAATTTGCCGAAGCGCTGCCAGAATTCGGTGGCCATAACCCGCAAAAACCGCCACCAGGTTACCGGAGGGTGATGAGCGTCCAGTCTTAACTTGGCTTCATATTGAGTGAATTCAATGGTTTTATTAAGCATGGATGATAAATCACGGTGTGAGTGGTGGATTAGTTCATGGTTCATAGTTAATAGTTCACCGGAATAAACTGGCTGTTCATGAAGTTCACCCTGATATTTATGCAGATATTTTTTGTAAAAAAGCCGGATGACTTTATCATTACCCCAGCCGCCGAAACTCATGACTTTGCCCAAATAAATATTTTTCCGGGGAATCTCGTAGACGCCCGGGGTTGTTAGTGATTTTATTTCCAGTCGAAGCTGGGGGGAAACGCGTTCATCGGCGTCGACGTATAAAATCCAGTCGCCACTTGTCGCACGCATTCCAGTGTTTCTAAACTCTGAATAATTATCACCTTTAGATTTAACTATTTTGGCACCATGCTGTTTGGCAATTTCGTTGGTCTTATCGGTATTCCCCGTGTCGACCACAATAATCTCGTCGGCCAGACCCTGCACAGACATCAGGCAATCCCCGATCATCTCCTCCTCGTTTTTGGTGATAATAATTACTGAGAGCATAATTCTTTAAATTTGACCTTTCTTTCTTCTGCTGTCATTGTCATTGTCCAATCCCAAGCTTGTTTATAGAAAGGCCTATACTGGCATTCAAGTTCGACATGGCGTTTAGCAAATTCTTCACCAAATAAGTAAATCCAAATATCATAAAGAATTAAATCTACATCTTTGTGGGATTCTAAACTATCCATCTTACCTTTAATATTTATCCTATTTCCAGATATAAGTCGGTGACACAATTCGTGAATTAAGGTGGCTTTTTTTGTTTCTAGGTTGTCGCTCGCTCTAAAGCATAAAGGGCGAAAATTGCTTGGCCATTCTAAAACAATCGCATTGATAAAGCTTTCCACAAATTTGAGATCGCTAGTCTTTTCTATAGCTTCTATAAATTTTAACCCTTCTTTATTCCAAATAAGTTGGTATTCGGTTACTGCCTGACTTACGTCTTCCTTATCAGAATCTGGGTGAAATTTAATTTGTAACATACGAGCCTTTGCCGAGGTTCATTAAGTAAAAGTCCAGGATGCCGCGGCGCTGCCAGGGGCGGCCGGTAAAAATAAGTTTAACCGATTCTTTGAGTAATGCCAGTTGGGTGTGCGGGGAAGCGTGGCGCAGACCAAAAAGCAGACGGTTTCTGGTAATGTAATAATCCTGGAGAGAAGATCCGATGCCGGTAGCCTGCGCATTGGAGTGCCAGGCAGACGCGTCCGCAATATACATAATTAACCAACCTGCCTTTTTGGCTCGTTGGCAAAAGTCGTTTTCCTCGTAATATAAATAGTATTTGGGATCGATGAGACCGATTTGATCAAAAACTTTGCGGCGGATAAAAATGGTGGCGCCCGTGGCAAAATCGGTCAATGAATCAGTGTTGTATTGGCCGATGTCCACTTCGTCCACGCCGCGATGGGTAGTAATCAGATTGGCCCAGTCGATTAATCCTCCGGCTGACCAGATGACTTTGCCCTGTTCTTTTTTTGAGTAACGTTCCTGGTGGAATTCGAAACCGGGAGCAAAGTAGATTTTGGAGGTGAAAATGCCCGCCCGGGGATACTTTTCGGCAGCTTTAAGCAAGGCGAATAAGGAATCCGGGGCAACGGTGACGTCGGGGTTGACGATCCAGACAAAGTCCGCGCCGTGGTCCAGGGCGTATGTGATACCGACGTTGTTGCCCTCTGCATATCCTAGATTTTTGTCGTTCCTATTCAACTTAAGCTTGGGGTAATTCTTTTTGATGAATGCGGCGGATGAGTCGGTCGAGGCGTTGTCGACAACTACGATTTCCGGCTTACCCACCAGCTTTTGCAGCGAATCCAAGCATTTAGATATATAGTCTTTGGAGTTCCAGGAGAGAACGATGACGAAAACCTTCATGACAACTTGCGAAGCAGTTTAAGAAACGGCTTAACAATAATATTCGCATTATCGATTCTGGCTTGGTATTTCCACCAGGTTAGTTGTTGGTGGTAGGTGGTAAGTTGTCGGTTAAATTGATCAGCGGTAACAGATTCGGGGACGAAGCCGGATTTTTCCCACAGTTTTAAGTATAAAACCAGCATGGAAAAAGCCTGAAGAAGAGAAAGGGCCAGGCCATGAAGACCCCCTTGATAGCCTTTGCGGGCAAAATACTGAGTGAGAAATTCCCCGATGGGCTGAGAGACTAAATCCGTCCAGGAAAAGTTGTGGCCTTTGATGATTACCTGTTCCAGTTGGTGATCAGTGTAGCGGTTCATGTGTTCGATGTATCTGGATATCGAGTTGTAGTTGTGGTGGACCAGGGCGTGGGACTCGTTGGCCGGGAAGTCGCGGCCGTCACCCCGGGTGAAAGGAATGCTGTGGATGGCCGGGTCCCAGGTGACAGCGCCTTTTTTGAACAGGCGGTAGACATAATCCGGCCACCAGTGTTCGCTTTGAATCCATTTATTAAAGATGATGTTTCTCCGGGGAATCCGAAAGTAATCCACATCCGGTTCCGCAATTGCGGAACGGATGTGGCGAGCCAGATCCTGGGAGATTTCTTCGTCGGCGTCCAGAAGCAGGATCCAATCGCTTTTGGCCTTGGAAATCGAAAAATTGCGGACGGGCTCGACGATGCCGGTGTTTTTGTGATGAAACACCCTGGCTCCCAGCTTTTTGGCGATTTCGGCGGTTTTGTCCGTACTTTCCGTGTCGACGACGACTATATCATCGGCAACGGGTTTGGCCGAGGAAATCGCCCGGGCAATGTTTTTTTCCTCATTCCAGGCAGTGATAACGACGGAGAGCATGAGTCTATTGTATACGAGACAGTTGATTTTTGGAAATTTGGACGTAAAATAGTTTTCAGGCATGAATGCTAAGGTACGGATTAGATTTCGGGACGACTAACTCTTCAATTTGCCTTTCACAGGGAGGGGATTCTAGCCTAATACCAGTTGACAAAGCCGCGAGCGACCCACGAGTCATTCCCTCAGCGCTCTACTTTTTCAGAAGAAACCTGGTTTATAACAAAAATGTGTCCGAGGCTCAAAAACAGAAACAGGAATTTGATATTGACCAAATTAAATGGGAAGGGGAAATGAAATACCTGATCGGGACGGAGGCGGTTAGCAGATATTTATCCGATCATAAGCACCGAAACCCTGGAATCTTGAGGAAGATTTACACAGGGAAGCTTATCGAGCTAATTTTGTGGAATGACCCGTACAGCGGAAAAGTACATAAAGGAAAAATACCAGAAGTGTTGGAAGAGTTGGATTTCGGAACCGGGCGGTTGATGCACGCGTTGAAATCAGCTTTGAGATCGCCGTTTTATAAAGGAACTAATATTTTCGGCAAGTACATGACTCTGGAAGAAATGATCGGCTTCTTTTTATCGAAGATAAGAAAAGCGGCTAACAGTGAGGTGGGAGAGGAAATTGACGCTGTGACCGTAGGGCGGCCGGTTCACTTCCATTCCGATCCGTCCCGAGACAAAGCCGCGGAAAACCGGTTGTTAGATGGAGTGAAGATGGCTGGGTTTAAAGACATTAAATTTGAGTATGAGCCAGTGGGAGCGGCTAAATATTTCCTGAATAAATTCGGGTTAAAATCGCAAAAAATTCTGGTTTTTGACTTTGGTGGTGGGACTTTGGATACCACGATTATGGATTGGGATAACCTGGTCCTGGGAACTGACGGAGTCTACGTCGGCGGCGATTTGCTGAACTCTGATATTTTCGAAGCTAAACTGAGTGAATATTTCGGGAAAAATGTCACCTGGGGGAACGCAAAGTTTACCGTCCCTGTTCACATTTTCGAGCAGTTGAAAAGCTGGTACGGAATAATTAACCTGAACAGCCCTTCAGAGATAGGGGTGTTGGAGGAAGTTAAACGCAGCTGTTCAGACGCAGGCGCAATCGAAAGGCTGATATATCTCATCCGGACGAATCTGGGTTTTGAAATATACCAGGCGATCGAAAACGCCAAAAAGAACCTGTCCCAGCAGGAGTCAGCCAGGATTGTTTTTTCTGACGGTCCGATTAATGTTGATTTGGAGATAACGCGGGCAGAATATGAAGAGCTAATCAGCCCGAGAATTGAGGAGGCAAAAAAGACCGTGGAAAGAACGTTGAGATCGGCGGGGTTGGAACCGGAACAAATCGGAGCGGTGGTGAGAACCGGCGGGTCGTCTTTGATGCCGATTGTGCAAAGGATGTTGGAGGAAATGTTTGGGAGAGAAAAAGTTCAGATGTTCGACCCGTTTACCTCAATTGCGGCTGGTTTGGCATTGAATTGATTTTTAATTCCGGGTGGGTTTGGTAGACGTACAAGACAGGCTGGTCATTGACGTCGGGGATGGTGGTAACCAGGGACAGGAAGTGCTCTTTGGCCTGGGATTCGGAGATTCCGAGCGAGTCGGAGATGAGAATTTGATCCACCAAGGTATCTTTCTCCCAAAAAATCGGCCGGATTTCGATATTGTCGATCTTCTTGTCCAGACTAAATTCAACGTGATTGTAATAATCTTTAAGCCATTGTGAATCCTGTGTCTGAAATTTTTGGGGAGGGATCCGGTTGTAGAGAGCCAGCCAGATGTAGATGGCGTTGGAGCGGGCGTTGTCGATGACAATGGGTTTGTCGGAAGTGGTTTTGACAAAACCGGCCAGAGTTTGATAGTGATAACCCCAGGCGACCGACTTTTCGTGCTTAAGCAGGACCAAATTTGAATATAGTTCAACTGCAGCAAAAATGGCCAAAAAAATGTAAACCCATTTTTTATTTGGAATTCCTTTAGAGATGATCCAGGCGAGAGGCAGAAACGTGGGAAGGGCGCGCCAAGTGGAAAAATAGTCGGGAGTAAAGGCTGCGATGACCGGAGGAACGACCGCTGATATTAAAATAAGTTTGTTGATTTTTCGAAGGCCTATGATAAAGGGGGTAATCATCCACCAATAAAACACACTCACTTCGGGAAAAGATTTTTTTGGTTCCGGGTCCGGCCGGCTGAAGAGATTATTTGGGGAGAAGTATTGAATAAATAAATAAAGATAATTGCCTTTGTTGACAAGAGTGGATGCCCGGGAATTGGCGCCGGAGGTAAAACTGACCGCAACAAGCGGGATTAAGATAACCAAAAAGATTAAGGACTTAAATTTTCGATAATAGGCTGCAAAAAAAAGAATAAGTATCGGAGCCAATATCTTTTCCACCTGATATGCGTACGCGGAAAGTGACAGAATAATGGTTGATAAATAAGGGTGTTTTCTGACTGCCAGAACTATGCCCAAAAAAAGCAACATCAGGCCCAGATTGGCTTCGAAGGCGGCCCGGGAGTAGAAGACGAAAACCGGTGAGATGGCCACGACAAAGCCGGCAGCCGGGCCCAGAGTATAAATTACCACGGCTACTAAAATCAGCCCGGAAATTAGAGAGACAAACCGGACACTGACGGCGTTGAGACCGAATAATTTGACCGGGACGATAGTTAAATAAGTGTACAAATTGGAGGAATAAGTGCCAAAGGAACGGTTTAAGATGGGCCAGGATTTGCCATATTCGTCTTTGCCGGTCAGTAAAAGCGAGTAGGCGTTGTAGCCGTGTGAAGCCTCGTCGTCGGAAATTCCGGCGGGAGTGGCCCCAAAATCGAAGCCGCGAAAAATCAGAGCCAGAAGCAGAATGAGGATCCTGATTTTCATATGCTCAGATATGAAAAAACCTGGATACGGACTTTAGTAAAACCGGCGGTCAGCTTATTTTGGAACAACCGGGCAATAAGCGGAGGATAATAACCGCGGCGGACGGAAATTTGGTAAATATCCAGGGAAGTCAGAAGAGCCAGCGCCAGGATTGCCTTTTTCATTTATTTTGAGTGGTGACAAAATAGAAAGCAGGGGATTCGTTGAGGTAGTCAATCCGCTTGATTACGTTTTCCTCGGGGGCTGTGACTAAAGGATAATCCCATTTGGCAGAAATTAGCAGGGCCTTATCGTGCATTTGCAGTTGGTTACGCCAATCAACCCGGGTGAAATCGAACTTATCTATTTTTTTGGTGAACATGTATTTTTGCGGCGGATATTTGCAATAAAACAAAACGTAATAATCAGGTATGCCGGTCAACAGCGGGCCGAGCGACCCGAAAGTGGGAGAAATAATTATCCGGTCGTATTCATCCTTATGTTCGCAAGCGTAAACAGCGGCCTGTTTAAAGCCGTACTGCCAGTACTCGGAAAAGTACCGGGGGAGGGATTTGGTATAAAGATCTTTGACGAAAAAGATGTTGAGCAGGAGAAAGGCAAAATAAAAATATTTGAAGCGATGTAAACCCATGGCGATAACTATGCCGAAAAACGGCAGCCAGACGAGGGTGCGCAGGGTATGCTGTTCGTTCATGGTGAATGACGAAGCAAGCGGACCAATAAATAGCCAAAATAGAGTTAAGGACTTAAGGAATTTGTTTTTTGATTTCAATAAGATAAATATTCCGGAAACGAGAAGGGGCAGATCGACCAGATAAAATAAGCCGGAGTCCGGGTAACCGGGAGGGGAAAAGTCCAGAGCTTTCCAGAACCAGAAGCGTAAATCAAAATAGTTAGTGTATTTGCCCAGCCAGTGGTGAAAGATCAGATATAAATCGTTGTCGAAAATTCTCTGGGACAGCGAAGAATAATTACCGTTATGCAGAGTCAGCAGGAGTGATTGCTCACGCAAAATTGAAGTCATAGCCGCGCGCTGTTTGATAACTTCGGAGAAGAATGTTAAATACAAAAAAGGTCCTGCAAATATTAATAAGATTATTATTAAGGAACAAAGTTTTTTAGTGTTTTGAAATATATATTTCAATTGGGAATGTTGATAAATGATTAAAAATGAAACAAGGAGGGGGACGAAGAGGCGATTGGAATGATAGGCCCAGACAGAAAGACTAAAGTTAATAATGGCCAAGGCCATCCAGAAGTAGGATTTTTTGGAGAGGGCGGTCAGCCAACAGGCAACGCCGGCTATTAAGAAATAAAGGGCGGTAATGGCTTCCAGACCGTAACGGGAATAGTGGACGTGCCAGGGTAGAATGGCCAGCCAAAAACCGCCGAAAAGGGCGGCTGATTTTGATAAACCTAAACGCCGGAGAAAAATTATAAAGATTAATGATGTCAGAGTGCCCAGAAGGGCAACGGGGAAACGAACGGCAAACTCGGAAAGATAAAAAAAGAAAATTGAGGGAATGTTTAAATAAAAATTGACGGGTGGTTTGTAGTCCCCGACTGATTTGAAGGCAATTGGCAGGATATTGCCCCAATCGTCCCGGCCGGTATGCAAAAGCGAGTAACTCCCGTAGCCGATTGCGACTTCGTCCATAGTCAGACTGACGGGATATGATGTGAGCTGCCAAAACCTAAACGTAGCCGCGATAATAAAAATTATTAAGAAGTACTTAGCCATATATTCATGCCGGAAATATATAAACCGTAAATTAAAACCAGGGGAATGACGCGTCTATGGTCCTTAAGCCCTAGAGTTGAGATATATACATTTAAAATTAGAATGGGAAATAAAAGCGCCAGATTTTTTTGGCCGGAAGCATAAGCTATAAACATGAATAATGAATAAAGAATCATGAAGAATGCACGACGGTTTTTAAGAATTTCTAAAATGCCCAGGATCCAGAAGGGAAATAATAACGAGGAGATAGGTTCGAGACGGCGGGGAGAAAAGACCGAACCGTCGCCGGCCAGAAAATACAGCTTGGGCTGGGCGTATTGGATAAAATCAAAAGATTCCTGAATGACAAACAGAGTTTTGTTGTAAAG
>Ga0209542_10002962_pt1 | contig 37105 bp, 34 predicted proteins | sample RifCSPhighO2_01_FD_184028 | JGI IMG/M metagenome (GOLD analysis project Ga0209542, IMG submission 184028) | Soil microbial communities from Rifle, Colorado - Rifle CSP2_plank highO2_0.1 (SPAdes) (version 2) | ecosystem: Environmental > Terrestrial > Deep subsurface > Rock core/Sediment ... | reverse complement strand
TCATTTAATTCCAAAGGATATATACCCCTAACATCGTATGACCTAAAAATAGATTGATTTAACATACATAAATAGTATTACAATTAATTGACTTTTACAATAATTCGGCCTATATTACCCAGTACGTACAAAGAACTGCGCCCCAAGCACATTGAAAGGAATACTGTCATGGCGAAAGCACTGAAAAAAGTATTACTGGTGGACATCAGCGAAAAGTGGCCACAGCGATGGGAGAAAGAATTGGGAGGCAAAGTGGAACTCATCCACGAGCTCACCATTGAAGGTGCCCTACAAAGCTTCGCCGAAAACAAAGACCTTGCCATAATCGTCACCATCGCATGCATGGCAAGCGACCGGCCCAACACCATGAACATGGTGAGCAAATTCCGACGAAACTCCAGAAAGATACCAATCGTGGCAGTCTCGCAATTTCCCAATTACCGGAAAAAGCTAAAGGACGCCGGTTGTAGCCACGAGTGTCCGCGCGAGGGTGTTGTTGGAAAAATCACAGAACTCATCTAAGGGAAATACCAAGTTTCCCTCCGTAAGCCCCTCTTCTAAACCAAGACGGGGCTTTTTAATGAGAAATCTTGCCAAATTAGCTATTCTTTGCTATACTACGGCCATGAAAACATACGAATTAACTTACATTATCTCATCGGCAATGACCCAAGAAGACGCGGCTGCCGTGTCAAAAGAGATTGAAGCTTTTATCCAAAGCAAAGAGGGGGTTATCTTAAAATCTGAAAAAACTGGCGCTCAGACCCTCGCCTATCCGGTTAAAAAGCAAAGTTCCGGTTACTTTTGTATTTTGGAATTCCAACTGGCAGAAAGCGCCGTAAAAGAAGTTAAGGTGATGCTGGAAAAAGACAAAAAAATATTGAGGCACTTCATGCTCATCAAAAAACCAATAAAGATAATGAAAGAACGAAGAACAAGAAAGCCATTATTCACATCAGAAAAGGATTCGGGCATTAAGCCCCTATTATCTGAAAGCAAGGAAAAGAAAGCAGAAAAACTCAATCCGGTTGATTTGGATAAGAAGTTAGACGAAATCTTAAGCGAGTAAATACACATAACACATAACATAGAACACATAACAAAAAACGCTCGTCGTAGTTTTGTTTCATGTTCCATGTTTCATGTTCCATGAACCTAAACAAAGCGTTCGTATTAGGAAATGTTACCCGTGACCCTGAATTAAGGGCGTTGCCGTCAGGACAGCAAGTCGCCTCGTTTGGGATAGCCACTAATAGGTTTTACACCGACCAAGCCGGGCAGAAAAAACAGGATGCTGAATTTCATAATATCGTAGCATTTGGGAAGTTAGCTGACATTGCATCAAGATATTTAACGAAGGGAGGATTGGTATTAATAGAAGGAAGGATAAAAACCAGCAACTGGCAAGGAACCGACGGAGTTAAAAAGTTTAGGACAGAAATTATCGCCGAAACACTGCAATTAGGGCCACGGCCAGGCGGAGCTCCGAATGGAAGCGCGGGCCAATACCAAAAGCCATATTCAGCGCCGGCCAACAACATGCCCAAAGCCGAAGAGATACCCATTATTGAAGAAAACGCCCCGATGAATAACTTTGTAAGCACCGAAGAACCGGCAAAGGGAGAAAGTGATGAAATAGACGTCCGCGATATCCCCTTCTAAAAATCATAAATCTTAAATCATATGCAAAGCACATTTTCGTCGCCGCTTGGCGATAAAAATTTGCGAATCTTTATCGCCTTCACTTGCTAAAAAATAATTCATAAATCTAACACCATGGTTTGTTACTTCTGCCAAAAAAATATTGACGACGTCGATTACAAAAACACCGAACTGTTGATGCGTTTTGTATCCGGATTTTATAAAATAAAACCAAGAAAAAAGACTGGGCTTTGTATGCATCATCAAAAAAAGATTGCCACGGCAATCAAGCGGGCCCGCCAAATGGCCATGATGCCGTATACGCCGCGCTAAGCGCGGCAATTGGGACGCTTAGCGTTCCGCCTAAATAGAAACTAGAAGCTAGAAAAATAGAAACATAGAAGCACAAAAAATCGCCCATGGGCGATTTTTTGTTGTGAAGTTACGTTATTTTTCCTCTGGATAGTGACCCCACTTCTCTTTAAATTCCTCTCTTCTTTTTGCTAATTGTTCCAGCCTTCTTTGTTCTAAAATTTCTGCATTTTTCTTAGTTTCTTCTTCCATTTCTTTTATCATTTCCTCCGCTGTTTTCTTGGGTGCTTCTTGAGGACTGTCTGCACCCCCAGGTTGTTCTGACATATAACTTTTATTTTTAATAATTACTCTTCCGAAACCGCCGCGATAGCTGCGGTTTTGATTTTTTTAATGGCTTCAGGGTGTTCTTTCAAATAGGTTTTTGCCGCTTCCGTACCCACTCCCATCTTTTCACCATCAAGGCTGAAAGATGCCCCCGATTGTTTGATCATACCGCTAGCCAAACCGGCACGCAGGGCATCGCCTGATTTTGAAATACCCTCGTTATAATAAATATCAAATTCAGCAACCCTGAAAGGCGCCGCTACTTTGTTTTTCACTACTTTGGCTTTCACCCGGTTTCCAATAATTTCATCTCCGCTTTTTATTTGGGCGGTTCGCGCTAAATTCACCCGTACCGAAGCATAAAATTTCAATGCCAATCCCCCGGGCGTGGTTTCGGGATTGCCAAACACCATACCGATTTTCATACGGGTTTGGTTGATAAAAATAATCATAGTGTTTGATTTGGCAGCGATGCTAGACAACTTTCTGCAGGCCTGGCTCATCATTCTGGCTTGTAAACCCATATGCTGGTCGCCAATTTCCCCTTCAATTTCACGCTGGGGAGTTAAAGCCGCCACAGAATCCACCACAATCACGTCAACATTTCCCGTTTTTACCAAAGTTTCTACAATTTGCAAAGCGTGTTCTCCGGAATCGGGCTGTGAAATTAACAAGTCACCCGTATTTACCCCAAGGCGCTTGGCATAATCTGGATCCATAGCGTGTTCGGCGTCAATGTAGGCGCACACTCCACCCTTTTTTTGCGCCTCGGCCACAATATGCAAGCAAAGGGTAGTTTTTCCGGAAGATTCTGCTCCATAAACTTCAATAATCCTGCCCCGGGGCATCCCCCCAACACCCAAAGCAATGTCCATAGCAATGGAACCGGTAGGAATAGTGTCAACGTTGACTGCATGGGTTTCCGAAAGCTTCATAATAGACCCTTCGCCAAAGCGTTCTTTGATTTCGTTAATGGCAGAATTTAAAGCTTTATTCTCCTTTTTCTCGGGCTCTTTTTTTGGTTCCCTTTTTTCTTTAACTTCTTTTGCCATATAATTTTTAATTAATATTATTTTTAAAAAATCTATTAAAACCCTATTTTTCTTTTGGACTTCTTTCCATCCGCTAATAAAAGTTCAAGCACATCAAAAATCTTTTTAATCTGGGTATCGTACTTTCGCTCCATATCCATTAATTTTCTTTGCAAAGACTCATTGGTAGCTAAAAGCTCCCGTATCTTGGTGAACGTCCTGATAATTTGAATATTTACACTTATTGCCCTGTCGCTATTTAACACACTTGAAAGCATCGCCACTCCTTGTTCGGTGAAAGCGTAAGGCATTTTTCGAGTACCGCCCCAACTTGATATTCCAATTTGGAACTTCAAGTTTTTAAATTCTTGTGCATTGAGCTGAAACATAAAATCTTCCGGAAACCGCTTCATATTTCTATGTACCGCCTTGTTCAAATTGCCAGTCGCAACGCCATACAAGACAGCCAAATCGCGATCCAGCATCACTTTCTTATTGCGAATAATATAAATTTTACTAACTATCCGCTCACTTGGAATAATAAAATTTTCTTCCATAGTTTTGTAAAACTAAATGACTAAACCAGAGAAGTTGTCTTGCTCTTAGGAAACATCAGACAAAATACGAGGGTGATTCCCACAATAAAAAGCGAACTCAACACAATCCAAACAGGCTTATCAATAATATTGCTGTAAATGAATATCGGCAAACCAATAAAGAAAGCAACGAGCACTCCCCAAAAAACTCCTTTTGCGCTCAATCGTTCCCAATAAAGGCTAAGAATTGTCGGAACCATTACGCAGGCCGCAACCGTATTAAAAACCCACCAAAGTTGTTTCAATTGGAAATTAGGAATATAGATAATCGCTAATGTCACAAGGAACCCAATAATCGTAAGCCATACCATAGTAGACCTTGCCCCCGACAATCTCCGGCCATCCAGAAGATGTTTCTCCAACATCTCCTTATCAGACATTGTTTCACCTCGTTCATATTTCAACATCAACTCCTGCTCTTCTTTTTTATATTTCATTACATCGGTTGTATACAAACTTGCCGCAGCATTCATTCCTGAATCCAGCGTAGAGCTTAGCGCACTCAAAAGCATAATAACAAAGAAGAATACTGTCCAAAGAGGTAATAATCTGCCAACTACAACGACTCCAATAAGCGAAGGGTCTACGCCCTGGGGAATTTGGGCTACAAAACCGGGATCTGCCCCTATAAAACCTAAGAGTCCCAGTAAAATGGGAACTAACCCAAATGCCAGCGCACCAAAAACAAACGCCTTGCGCAAATCCCCCTTCTTAATAGCGAATCCTCTTTGCCAATACTGCTGGTCCGAAACTGACCCCGCAATAAGACCGATGGCTGTAACAATACCAAGAGAAAAAGCAATACCTGGATCAAATATATTTTTACTGCCGGAAATACCTGTGAGCCCGGCTTTTATGCTGTCCATTCCCGCAACACTGACAACCCAGGGGATAATAATGACAAGGGCAAGTATTATAAGGGCTAATTGTAGAAAATCAGTAATGACAGAAGATTCTAAGCCCGAAACTAAAGAATAAACCAAAGGAATAGCAGCCAAAATAGCAATGGTAATAATAGCGACAGCTTGGTACACAGGAATACCCAAAAGGAGCGCCAACAAATTTCCACCCGCGTAGAGTTGTACAGTAATAGACATAAGTTGGTAGAAAAAGAATGGGAACAGATACATTTTATGCACTTTTTCGCTTTTAAGTTGATGGCGAATCCACTGGGGAAGCGTATATCCATAGGGCATTTTTTCCCTAATTCGGGGGGCCAATACCGCAAAGATGGCCAGGGCAGCAATATTAGGAACAACAAACCAAAAGAGTCCTGCCAGTCCATTCTGATAAGCAAATAACGAAGATACAAAAATAGCTGGTGCCCATATCCAAGAGGCGGCGATACTTGAGCCGCCCAAAAACCAACCTATCTTTCTCTCGCCCACAAGAAAACTTTCAGCAGATGTTGATTTTTTCCACCAGGCGAAAAAATAGGTGGCTGCAAGCATGAATACGCCGAAACCCAAGAGTAACAAATATGTTGTTCCAATTGAGAATGTAACAAGTGAATTCATATTTTATTTGCTGTTATAAATTTATTTTACACCTTCTCCCAATTCGCATCGCCTTCTTCTGGTGCTGCGGCTTTTGGCAATTCTTCTGATTCATCTAGTCCCCCCCCTTCAACTTCAGCCAACGGAGCTTGGCCCTTATCGCCATAAATCTCACGCGGTTTGGCGCCATCGGCAGGGCCCACAATACCCTGGTCTTCCAGCATATCAATTAAACGGGCCGCGCGGGAGTATCCAATCCTCAAGCGCCGTTGCAGAAACGATGCCGAAGCTTTTTGAGTTTCCAGGACAATGCGTTTTACATCATCAAATAATGGGTCGCTGTCACCAAAAAATACATCTCCTCCGCCTTTTTCATCTTGTTCTTCTTGGCGTTCTAAGGTGTCTTTTAAGTTAGCAATAAGCGCGGATTGCGGTTCATCTACAATTTTGGCCTGTTCGCCCAGCCAATCGGTAACTTTTTTAACTTCTTTTTCTGAAACATAGGGACCCTGTACACGGGTAATTTTTGAAGATTTAGAAGATAAAAACAACATGTCTCCCAACCCCAACAATTTTTCAGCACCGGTAGTGTCTATAACCGTTCGTGAGTCAATTTGACTTGCCACTTGGAAACTTATCCTTGAACTGATGTTGGCCTTAATTAAACCGGTAATAACTTCAACTGAAGGTCTTTGGGTTGCCAGCACTAAATGAATCCCCGTGGCCCTCGCCATTTGCGCCAACCTTACAATACCCGCTTCCAATTCTTTACCCTTGGCGGCCATTAAATCTGCCAGCTCATCAACTACCACTACAATATAGGGTAATTGTAAGCCTGATGCAATCACTGATTTATTGGCATTATAACTTTTAATGTTTCTTGTTGGAATTTCAGAGAAAACTTCAAACCTTCGTTCCATTTCTTTAGCCAACCATTGAAGCGCGTTAATGGTTTTTTGAGCATCATAGATAACCGGGCACAACAAATGCGGAACTTCGTTATAGTGTTGGAATTCCACGCGTTTTGGGTCAACCATGATAAGACGTAAATGTTCCGGCGTGCTTTTATACAACATGCTCAAAATCAGGGAATTTAAAAAGATTGTTTTACCTGTGCCCGTAGCTCCGGCCACCAACAAGTGGGGCTGTTCTTCAAGGGCAGTGTACATAGGGTTACCTGATACATCTTTTCCCAGCGCAATCATTAAGGGAGACTCTGCGCTTTGATACTGTGTATCGGCAATTAAATTCCTTAATACTACTGTGGCTCGTATTTTATTTGGTACTTCAATTCCCACCAAGGCTTTGCCCGGAATGGGCGCTTCAATTCTAATAGGGTGGGCAGCTAACGCAAGCGCCAAGTTGTTGGAAAGCGTAGTAATTTTTGAAAGTTTTACCCCTTCGGCTGGCTTAAAGGCATATTGGGTTACGGCCGGACCAACATTTACTTCGGCCATTTCAACAGGAATACCGAAGTTTTCCAAGGTTTTTTTGATAATCAGGGAATTTTCTTTTATATTCCCTGAAGTAGGAACCGTTTCATTTTTATTTAATAAATCAATTGGGGGTAGCGCGTATTTACCTTTTTGGGTAGGCTGGGAAGCATTCACCAAAACCGAAACCGCCTTCTTTTCTTCAGGCGCTTCCCTTTTAAACAAACCCATCTTGGGCTTTAGTTTTTCCACCGGCTTTTCTTCTGCCACTCCCCGTATTTTCAAATTAGGAGAATCGGTGCTTTTAAGTGGGAATGGTACGCCAAGCTTCTTCTCCTCTTCCTTTTCTTTGGGAACTTCTTCCCAAATAAACTGCAAAAAGATAAATAAGCCAATAACAACAATAGCTGAAAAAATAATATTTGCCACCAACAGGCCAAACCCGCTGGCCAAAAGTTTGGCGGCCCAGCCCACTAATCCAATATAACTGTCATTTAAGTTTTGATTATAAGAAAGCCCGGCAGCGCCGATAATTACCAGCACAATTGCCAACACCACCGCCAATATTTTCACTTTCTTGTGGGATTTTAAAAATACCCCGCCTCCGGCAAATAATGCCAAAACAATAGTTGCAATAGTAACTTTAGAATCTCCTAATAAATATTTTGAAACAATGACTAGCCATTTCCCAGCCACTCCCGCTTTATCCAAAAAAGACAAGGCAATGATAACTGCAACCAAAAACATCACAATGGCCTTAATCCATTTTTTCGTTTTTAAGGTCAAAAGATACTCCTTCTTTTTATCCTTATTTTTAGAATTATTTTGCTTTTGAAACTTGTCCTTTTTACCCATAATCAGGAGTGCGGAACAAAACTAACATCATCTTTAGAACCCAAAAAATGAATGATGTGCAGGCGTGGCGAGGAGGTTGTGGACGTAGGCCACGCCCCCGGAGCCACAACGCACACATCGTTCATTTTTGGGCTTCCCTTCGGGCGGGCGGATTCAGGCAAACTTCAGCGTTGCTTCGGAGCAAACAATACCTCCGGCATTAAATTTACTCCTTGCGCCTTGAATCTTGCCTGAATCCGCGCCGCTAAAATGATGTTAGTTTTGTTCCGTACTCCTCCTCATTGTACCATCTGTTTTTGTAACTATTCAAGTGGAAAAGTAAGTAACAAAAAAGCTCTACAGTGGACGAAGTCAACCGCAGAGCCTAAACAAATACCCACACCGCTGTCGCGATTATCCAACTTAACCCGTTGGAAATTTCGCTAATCGCTAGCCACACTCTGTTGCGATCCCACCCCGCTTCCCTGACCATAAAGTAAATCTGGCCAAGGCGGATGATGATACAAAAGTGTCCCACCCAAATGGACAGGCCTGGCGTACCAGAAGCTCCCTCGGCAAAAAACTTCCAAGCCAAGAGAACCTGCGGTACCGACTTGAAGGCAACAGCTAAGAGTCCTTTCATCATAGGGTCATTGGGTGAGACTTTTTTCATGCCCGCAATGACCAAAACTATGACTATAAGAACCAATGCCGTGCCCAACGTCGTTGTGTCCTTCTCATTCCATTGATATACCGAATTTGTAGAAACGACACCAATGAGAATAAGCATTAACACAATCCAGACCGCGTAAGTGGCGATGCCTTGACGGGTAGTCCGGCTGGGCGAGGCGCGGTGCGCGCCGATGCTCAATGCCAGATTAAGCCCCGAGAACATAACCACCAGGCCGAACTGGGCCACGCTAGACCCAGTAACATCTGTCACGGACCGCAGGGTGTAAGCCCCGCAAAACGTGATAGCGGCGATGATTTGGACTACAAACAGGGAGTCCGCAATCATCTGCTTTCTAGAGGACATAAGTCTCCTTGTTTGAGGTCGATTTGTCAATTTACTGACGCCTCTAAATTATACACGTATTAACAAATATTGTCAACACGCAATAAAAAGCACCACTTACGGTGTTTAGATATGGGCGCTTAAATACATGCGCCCCGGTGAAAATCTTCTCTCACCGGGGCGTTTGCTCGTTAAAGCTTGGGTAGGATGCTCAGCATGAACATCCCTCCATCGTTCGAGTGTGGGACATACGCCCCCGCCCGAACCTTGTGAGTATCGATCAAGAGATCGATACTCCCCTTCGTCTGCACATGGAGATCGCGGGTGGCAATCACCCACGGCCTCCCCTCTTCGTCATAGATCGCCAACACTCCGTTGTTGCGACCCCACGTTTTCGGCGTTCCTCGCATGACATAGCAGTCATGCGAATAGACGGTCTCGAAACCTTCGTAGGTTCCGAGCGCCGAAAGGAACCCCAGGTCCAACAAATCATGCGAAAGCTTACCCATCGTGCGCCTCCTTAAGGCATCTTGCGGGTGACGCTGTCTGTCGCGAAGCGCTCCAGTCACAGCTATAAATCAGCGAAATTCGTTAACTTATAGCTGTGACCGTGTAAAAAATGTGCTGTTTTAGGCCTATTTCAGCCTAATAGTTAATAATAGCATATATAATAGTTCTTGTCAATAGTTAATCAAAAAACCGCTTTTTGAGCGGTTTTTGGGCTGAAGCGAATCCGCCCCCGCTCATTTTTTGAATTTTGGTTCCGGTGAAGAAAGCGATGGGCGTCGTTTTGCAGAAAATATATGCTGTAGGTGCTTGCGCCGTAAACCGCATATATTTTCGTTGCAAAACGCTATGACAACTTCACGGGAACCCGTATTCAAAAAATGAGCGGGCGGTGAGCGAAGCAACAAAAAACCGCGCCAGAAGGCGCGGTTTTTATAAACTACTTTGTTGGTCTAAACCCTGTTCCCACCGGAATCAGTTTTCCGATGATAACGTTTTCTTTCAATCCTCTCAACTTGTCTTCCTTGCCTTCCAAAGCGGCTTTAATCAACACGCGTGAAGTCTGTTGGAAAGAAGCGGCTGACAAGAATGATTCTGAAGCCAACGCCACTTCGGAAATTCCCAGTAATATCTGGGTTCCAATTGGCGGATTCTTCTTCAATTTCTTCAACCGTTCAATTTCTTCTTGGAACACATACCATTCAATAATTTCTCCCTTTACCCAATCAGAATCGCCTTCTTCCTTAATTCTTACCCTTGAGAACATTTTCTGGATAATAACCTCAACGTGCTTGTCGTGAATATCCACTCCCTGGGAAGCATAAATTCTTTGAACTTCACGCAACACATATCGCTGAGCGTCTTCCAAACCTGCTGATTTGTATAATTTCTTTAAGTCTAAGCTTCCACCGCACAAGGGCTGATTTTCCTTGACTTCATCCCCCTTGGCCACCAAAATAGCAATTTTACCGGGTATTTTATAATCAATCGGCAATGGCTTTTTACCTTCCGGGCCTTTTTCCGGCTGGATAGTTACCACCCGAGTTTCTTCATTAATTTCAGTAACCTTACCATCAGTCAAAGACATAACCGCTTCTCCCTTTGGAGCTCGCGCTTCAAAGATTTCTTCGATTCTGGGCAAACCTTGGGTAATGTCACCGGCTCCGGCCACTCCTCCCAAGTGGTGGGTTCTAAGCGTAAGCTGGGTTCCCGGTTCTCCAATGGACTGGGCGGCAATAACTCCAACGGCTTCACCAAGTTTTACCACCTTGTTTCGGCTCAAATCCCAACCGTAACAGAATTGGCAAACCCCCCTGGTACTCTTGCAGCTTAAGGGCGAACGAATCACCACTTCTTCAATTTTTTCCGTGGCTATTTGTTTGGCCTGCTGCCAGCTCAACATTTCACCTTTCTTGGCAATAACTTCTTTTTTATGTTCTTTTGAAACCACATCTTGTAAAATCATCCTGCCAACCAGCTTAAATGTGAAATCTTGCCCTACAGAATCGGATTCTTTTAGAGTAACTACAATTCCTTTCTTGTCACCGCAATCTTCTTCTGAAGTGATCACATCATGGGCCACGTCAATTAAGCGGCGGGTTAAATATCCGGCTGAAGAAGTTCTTAGGGCAGTGTCGGCAGTTCCCTTTCTGGCTCCATGAGTTGAAATAAAGTATTCCAATACGTTAAAGCCCTCAGCAAATGAAGATTTAACCGGCAATTCAATAATATCTCCGGCCGGGTTGTTCACCAAACCTTTCATACCTGCCATCTGCACCGGCTGAGACCAAGTGGCACGAGCTCCAGCACTAATAATGTTTAACACTGGGCCGTCTTCTGGCAAAGTGGTCTTCAATAATACCTCAAGCTTGGTTTTTACTTCTTGCCAGATTAAAATCTTTTGTGAAGTTTTTTCGTCGTGGCTTAACAACCCTTTTGCATAATGGGAATCAATTTTTTCAACTTCAGCTTCAGCGTCTTCAATCAATTTGGCTTTTTCTTTAGGAACCACCAAATCATCCATGCCCCAGCTTACTCCAGCTAGCGTACAGTACTCAAAACCCATGGTCTTAATCCTATCCAAGGTATCGATGGCTTCCTGGCCTGGATACTTTTCAATGATATCCCGCACCAAAGCCTTCAGCGCCTTGTTATCTATTAGCTTTGAAACGTACGGATAGGTGGTAGGCAAGTTTGAATTCAAAATTAATCTACCAACGCAAGTTTCAATTAATTCATGGGCTTCTGATTTTGGATTTGGGACTTTTATTTTTTGAGTTAGCGTCAAGAATCCGTATTCGTGAGCAGTGACGGCCTCATCTTTGCTGGAATAATACTTTACTTCTTTTGGATCCTTCGGCTCTTTCATTTTTGTAATCAAGTAGCAGCCAAGAGCAATGTCTCTGAACGGCCCGATTACCGGCAAACCGGTAGCCGGTCTCAATAAGTTAAGGCTGGAAAGCATCACTTCCCTGGCTTCTTTTTGAGCTTCGTCACTCAACGGCAAATAAACAGCCATTTGGTCTCCATCAAAGTCTGCGTTAAAAGCTTCGCAAGCCAACGGATGCAATTTAATAGTTTCCCCTTCGGTCAATACCGGGTGGAAAGCTTGGATACCCAGCCGGTGCAAAGTGGGGGCGCGGTTAAGCAACACCACTTTGCTGGCTACAATTTCTTCTAAAATCGCCCAGACTTCAGGAAGCTTTTCATCAATTAATCGGGCTGCTCCCCGAATGTTGTAAGCTAATTCTTTATCTAAAATTCTTTTAATGACAAACGGTTTGAAAATTTCCAGGGCCAATTTCTTTGGCAAACCACACTGTGAAAACTTCAGTTCCGGCCCTACGGCAATAACCGATCTTCCAGAATAATCCACGCGCTTACCTAACAAGTTCTGTCTGAATCTTCCTTGTTTTCCGGCAAGCATGGCGGCCAAAGACTTTAATAATCTTTTTCCACCGGTAGTGGCGGTAGTGGTTACTCCCTTTCTCATTTCGTTGTCAATTAAAGCGTCAACCGCTTCCTGCAACATTCTTTTTTCGTTTCTGACAATAACTGAAGGCGCAGAAATTTCTTGCAGATATTTTAACCGGTTGTTTCGGTTAATTACCCTTCTATATAAATCATTTAAATCGCTAGAAGCATATCTTCCCCCGTCCAACTGAACCATGGGGCGCAAATCAGGTGGTAATACCGGTAATACATCCAAAAACATCCATTCCGGCCTTACTTTGGCCTTTAACATTCCTTGGAACAATTTTAATCTTCGTAAAATCTTTTTCTTTAAGATTGGCGGGGCTTCTTCCGCTTCTTTTACCAATTCTTCAACCGTAATTTGCAAATCAACTTTGGTAAATAAATCCCTGATAACTTCGGCTCCGGTTCCAGCTTCAAATATTTCTCCATACTTTAATGAAATATCATGATAAATAACCTCGGATAAAATCCTTAACGGCTTAATGTCCAAAATTTCTTCTTTTACTTTCTCTTTCAACTGTTTTAATTCGGTTTTCTTGGCTTCGGTGGTTTCTTTTTTAACTTTTATTTTAAATTCCTGTTCAACGGCGTCCAAAACAGCCTGCCGGGCTTCATCATTAACTTTGGTAATAATGTAGCTTGAAAAGTAAATTACCTTTTCCAATTGCTGGCTAGACTTATTTAACACTAATCCCATTCTGCTTGGCACTCCCCGCAAAAACCAAATATGTGAAACCGGCGTGGCCAACTTAATATGGCCCATTCGTTCGCGCCGTACTTGGCTTTTGGTAACTTCCACCCCGCAACGGTCGCAAACTACGCCCTTATACCTAATTCTTTTATACTTTCCGCAAGCGCATTCGTAATCCTTTTCCGGACCAAAAATCCTTTCATCAAAAAGACCATCCTTTTCAGGCTTTTGGGTTCGGTAGTTGATGGTTTCAGGACGAATAATTTCGCCGTGTGACCAACCCAAAATCTCCTCAGGGGAGGCGATTTTGATTCTGATTGATTCTAGGTCTAATACTCGCATGGGCGTAGTTTATGATTTAAGATTTTTTCTCTTCCCTTATTTCTTTTATTTTTTCCTTCACTTCAACCCCCATTCCCAGTGATTTCAATTCGGCTACCAGCAAGTTAAATGATGCCGGGATGTTTGGGTTCTTAATTGGCTCACCCTTCAAAATGCTTTCATAGGTTGTGGCTCTTCCCACCACGTCGTCAGATTTAATGGTTAACATTTCTTGCAATGTGTAAGCGGCGCCATAACCCTGCAATGCCCAAACTTCCATTTCTCCAAACCTCTGGCCTCCAAACTGGGCTTTTCCTCCCAACGGCTGCTGGGTAATTAATGAATATGGACCAATAGACCTGGCATGCACCTTGTCATCAACCATGTGAATCAATTTCATCACATACATGTAACCTACGGTAATCGGCTTTGGGAATGGCTGGCCAGTTCTGCCATCATACAAGGTTACCTGTCCGGATTCCGGTAAACCGGCTTCTTTTAATTCTTTCTTGATATCTTCTTTATTAGCTCCCAATAATGCAGGTGTAATAGCCAAGTAATTTAATTTATGGGCAGCCCAACCCAAATGGGTTTCCAAAATTTGCCCCAGGTTCATACGGCTTGGAACAGAAAGCGGAGACAATACCAAATCCACCGGAGTTCCGTCAGCCAAAAATGGCATTTCAGCTTCTGACAAAATCTTTGAAACAACTCCCTTGTTTCCGTGCCGTCCTACCAACTTATCTCCCACCTTAACGTGTCTTACTTCAGAAACTTCAACCTGAACCTTCTTAATAACTCCGGGTTCCAGTTTATGGCCCAATTCTCTTGAGAAAATTTTAACATTGGTTACTTTGCCGTGTTTTCCGTGTTCTAATCTTAATGAGCTATCTTTAACATCTTTGGCCTTTTCACCGAAGATGGCTCGTAACAATCGTTCTTCAGGAGTCAGTTCAGCTTCACCTTTTGGAGAAATCTTTCCAACCAAAATGTCATTAGGACCAACATGGGCGCCAACTCGTACAATTCCTTCTTCATCCAAATCTTTCAATTTTTCTTCACCAACGTTAGGAATGTCGCTGGTGGTAACTTCCGGACCTAACTTTGTTTCCCGCACATCAGAAGTAAAATCTTCTATATGAATAGAAGTAAATTCAAATTCTTTAACCAGTTTTTCTGAAATAGTAATGGAGTCTTCAAACCCTCCTCCGCGTAATGGTAAAAAGCATACTAAAATGTTTCTTCCCAAAGCCAACCTACCCTGGTTAATGGCAGCCCCATCAGCCAACACATCACCCTTTTTTATTTTTTCGCCTTTTTGGACAATTGGCTTTTGATGGAAACAAGAATATTGGTTGGTCTTTACGAAAGTTTGAAGCTCGTAATCTTCTTGGACTTTTTTGCCCGCAATATCGTATTGAACCAAAATACGAGAAGCATCAACTTCTTTAACAATACCGTTGGCGCGAGCTAAAATGCCCTGTCCGGAATCCCGGGCCACATTCCTTTCAACGCCGGTTCCAACCAAAGGCGCCTCTGGTCTTACCAGCGGTACAGCTTGGCGTTGCATGTTTGAACCCATCAATGCGCGGGAGGCGTCATCATTTTGTAAAAATGGAATCAACGCAGCGGCGGCAGAAATAAACTGCTTGCTGGAAACATCGGAGTAATCAACTTTAGAAATTTCAACCTCGGCCGGTTCTCCTTTTACCCGGGCTTCTACTTTATTAGGCGGAATTTCAGGTAAAATCTTTTGGTTTTTATCCAACGGCACAGAAGCCGGAACAATAATATATCGTTCTTCTTCTTGAGCTGAAAGATAATGCACTTCATCAGTAATTCTGCCGTTTTTTACTTTAAAGTAAGGGGCTTCAATAAAACCATAGGGGTTGACCCTGGCAAACGATGCCAAGTGTCCTACCAGTCCAACGTTAGGACCTTCCGGAGTTTCAATCGGACAAATTCTTCCGTAGTGGCTTGGCTGCACGTCTCGCACTTCAAAGCCGGCTCTTTCACGGGTTAAACCTCCGGGTCCGGTAGTGGTTAGGCGTCGCTTGTGTTCAAGTTCGGCCAAAGGATTTTCGTTGTCCATGAACTGTGAAAACTGGCTGGAAGTATAAAATTCTTTCACCACTGCCATTAACGGCCTTGGGTTAATCAGTTGCATTGAGGTGATGGTGGCAGGATCCAGTGTAGACATTTTGTCTTTAATGATCCTCTCCATGCGCATTAAACCAACCCGCAATCTGTTTTGCAGCAATTCAGATAAGGTTCTAACTCTCCGGTTTCCCAAATGGTCAACTTGGTCGGCTTTGGCGCTTGGGTTATTGTTTAACCTGATAACTTCTTTTACTACTTCAGCAAGGTCCTCTATTTTTAAAATTCTGTTTTCTTTTCCGATATCTTTCGTATCTTCTTTTTTGGCGGGGGCTAAATTGGTTAAGCGCTGCCAGGTTTTCCATCGTCCCACTTTTGAAAGGTCATACCGGTCAAAATTAAAGAACATATTGAAAATCAAATCTTGGGCGGTATCCGGGGTAACCAAATCTCCCGGCCGTAACCTTCTATATATTTCAACTAATGCTTCTTTTTGGTCTTTACAAGTGTCCCTTTTTAGCGTTTCCTTTATATACTGCACATCTCCAGTGTCCACATCTTTAAATTCCTTTTCTATCTTTTCAATATTATCCAAACCCAAAGCCATCAACAAGGTAGTTGCCGGTACTTTTCTTTTTCTGTTTATTTTAACCCCAATAAAACCGGACTCTTCCGTTTCAAATTCAAGCCAAGCTCCTCTGTTTGGAATAATTTTTGCGCCAAAGAAGTTTTTACCGCGGGAACTTCGTGAAGTAAAGAAGGCTCCCGGAGACCTGATCAGCTGGGAAACCACAACTCTTTCAACTCCGTTTACCACAAAAGTCCCCCGTTCTGTCATAAGGGGGAAATCACAAAGGAACACTTCCTGTTCTTTTACTTCCTTGGTTTTCTTGTTTACTAAACGAATTTTAACCCTTAAAGAGATTTCCAAGGAATCATTATTCCTTTTTGCTTCCAAACCATTTTTGTAGTTTGGCTTCCCCAATTTATAATCCAAAAACCAGAGCTCAAACTCTTTGCCGGTGTAATCCACAATAGGAGAGATTTCAGAAAAAAGTTCCTTTAATCTGACTTCTATAAAATCTTCCCATGTCTCCCGTTGCATCTGCAAAAGATGCGGAGTAGAAAAAGAGAGTTTGGATTTGGAAAAATTCCGTACCTTTTGTATTATTTCGGCCATTGGTTAGGTTTTGGGTGTCAGGTTTTGGGTGTTAGCCCGTCTTTCACGACGTCTAATATCTAGCACCTAATATCTAGCACCTAATTTAAAAACACAAAATACCCTTTCGTATAGGGTATTACTTTTTCTATGTATTTACAGAAAAAAACTTTGCATCAAAAAATTGACCCCGTTAAATGGTTTCGTTATTCAACGAAACCAGCCTTCGGGCTATTTAACTGGGTGAACCGGCGAAGGTTTTTATTTTGTTTAGCTAAACGAAGAGTAATGTGGCCACTTCCTTTTATATCTTTGATTGTATTCTATATGACAAAATTTGTCAATGCTCAACTACCCTTTAGCCCTGATACTTTGCAAAATGCCAAGTGAAATAAAGTTGCCCACCATGCCTGAGCCGCCGTAGCTTACCAGTGGCAAATAAATACCCACCACCGGAAACAGTGAAAGGTTCATTCCAATATTAACAGTAAATTGAGTTATTAGTACAATGGTAAATCCTACTGCAAAAAGCCGGGGGAAATTTGAAGTTGAATCAATGGCAATTTTTAAAATGCGCCAGACCAAGGTAAGGTACGCTCCGAAGAAAACAATGATCCCCACCAGCCCCCATTCTTGGGCGATGACAGAAAAAATAAAATCGGTGTGAGGTTCAGGCAAAAATCCGTATTGCACCTGTGACCCCTTTCCCAGTCCTTCCCCAAAAAGTTTACCTGACCCGATGCTAATTTTTGTCTGGCTCTGGCTCCATGAACCGCCCAAAACATCATACGGGAATATAAAGTTAATAACCCTCGCCTTTTGATAATCCTTAAGCAAAAACCCCCAAGAAACTCCTGCAATTAAAACGAAACAAACTAACAGTATCAGAAAATGTCTTATTTTAATTCCTGAAACCATTAACATCCCAAGCCACATTAAAGTCAGCACCATCACTCCCCCCAAATCAGGTTTCAAAAAAATTAACACGGCTGGTAAGAGCACGTACAACCCCGACAAAATAATATGCCGGAACCTATACATCTGAACATGGCGCATAGAAAAATACTTTGCCAACAACACAATCAAAATGATTTTAATAGGTTCGTTCGGGTCAAGGGTTAAAAAACCAAGGCGATACCAACCCCTGGTGCCCCTTATAATAGGAGCAAAAAAATAAAGTCCTACCAAAAATACCAAACATAAAAAATATAAAATTAAAATGAGGTACGAATTATTACGCAAAATCCGGTAATCAAAAAATGATATGGCAATCATCACCGAAAATCCGACTACAAAAAAGACGAGTTGTTTTTCAAAATTTGAAAAATTACCTTTTGCCAAGGAGGCGCTATAAATCCCCGCTAACCCAAAAGCGCACACCAGCACGGCGCTAGCAATTAGTATCCAATCCAGTTTTTTTAAGTGGTTTACAAAAAAATTCATTTTTATTTTTCGGGATTTACCTTTTTAAACACGATAATAAATTTATGCTGATTTGGAAATTGGGGTATTATTAATCCTCCAATAAATTTTTTGGCGTATGGGAGCTGTTCAAGTCGCTTCTGAACTGCCTCATGAACCGTCACTGCTGTTTCTGCATCCACCACACTCATCGTGGATAAAGCCGAATCATATTTGACCCACTCTATAGTCTTAATTTCTAATCCAAATTTTTTGAATTGATCGCCGAATGAAGCAAATGCATCTTTCCATGCCTGCTCACTATAAATTTGAGAACTACTCAAACCAAGCGCAACATCAGGAGTCACCCATTCTACAACAATCAGCTCGCCGTTTTCTGCAAGAACCCTAGATCCTTCTTCCATAATTTTTTGTTTTTCAGCAACCCCTGGCTCCCCAAAAACATTCGCTATATATACTTCATTCATAGTATCGCTTTCGAAAGGAAGACGTTTGGCATCGGAAACCAAACCGTCAACTTTACCGGTAAATTTATCGCCCAAATCTCTCACTCTCTTTTCAGCATCTCCTGATTCACCTTTAACAGCTTTGTGTTTTATATCTGTTAAAATAATATGCGCATTTGCATATTGGGCTAAATTATTGTCTTGTAACCACGGAGCAGCCATTGACCCGCATCCAATTTCAAGAACAGTACTGCTATATCTTTTTTCTTCTTGAGATTCTTTGTTTGGCTCAACGGATTTTTCTCCTGATTTTCTTAGTTCACTATGACTTAATTTTTCAGGCCAATATAAATTACCATGCACATCATAAATTGGCACCATCAAATGGGGTTTATCTTTATATAATTCCCTCATTATTAAAACAACCTCTTCTGCTCTTTTCTCTAACATTTTAGGATTATCTTCTTTGGTTTCTGCATTTTCTATGGCGAGCCTATTGCCACTCGTGTCTCCCATCATTTTCAAATAATCAATTATTTCTTGTTCTGTATGTTTACGAGTTGCTTTAAAAACTATTCCCTTGAAAATATTTGGGGGAACTCTTGGGTAGAGAGAAAAACCATAATCAGACTGAGCCATAACCTCGCCCCTATCATTTTTCTTTGTTTGAATAGAATCAACATGGAATGTTTTAGATTTTGGCAAACTGAGATCTTCTCCCTTCCTAGGTTCAACTTCTTTAAATTTTGACAGATCAAAAATAATAGCAATTTTATTACTATCTTGCCACATAAAAGACCCTGACTCTATCCAAGTTTCTCCACGCTCACGCCCCTCCTGGCGCTCCATTTCTGTAGTACTATTTTCGGCAAATTCTCTGCCAACAATATTAAACATCACTTCTCCACGCTTTTGCTTTCTCGTAGTTTCTAGCCATTTTTTAGGGTTAACTTTACTCGCCGTACCCATTCTTTCGTGGGCAGTACCAAGCAGACCATGTCTTAATAAGTCTTTCAATCTTTCCTTCCATGGTCTAGCATCTCTGTCCTCATCGAGAACGCCCGGAAGATCTTCTACATTAGTCATCACATGATATGCCGTTCCATACTCATCAATATCCTGAACCTTATCCATAATTTCTTTAAAAACCTCCGACCCAAACTCTTCTTCAACCGTCGGCTCTAAAGACGCCAAAACTTCCTCCTCGGAAGGTCGCATTGTTTCTTGCAAATCTCGCTCTTGTTCATTAGGCATTCCCTCATTAATTCTTGGCATATTTTAAAACCTTAAGGCTAATTTAGCTAAGTCAACACGTAGTGTAAACCCTGCGGCCGCAGGAAGTACGCTACTTTATTTCTTCTATTAAAAATATTTTTACGAACTCATCTAGTGAATATTCTTGCAATAGTTCTTCGGTTCTTTCAGAAACGTCATAGGGGCTAAGCCACACACTTTGCTGAAACATTTTATATTTTAACTTATAAAGAATTCTTCTTAACAATTCCCTAGATTTTTTATATTTTTCCGGCACATCGAAGATAAGCATCACCCATCTGCTATCTTCGCGTTTTTTCATATTATCATTTTCTATATCAAACTGCGCCTGGACAGCTTTATTAAGTCCCTTTTTGGTTAACATGAGAGCATGGTTTCCCCTAAGACTTTCAATTTTTATAAGATTATTTTTCTTTAAGTAATATATTAATTGCCTAAACTTTCTCGAATTTAATGTCTTGTAATATTTCCGGTAGATAGGATCATCGGCATCCCAAAATACCTGACCCCATGTCCTTGGGGGATGAACTAAAAACCGTAAAGCATCTTCAGCCCTACTTGTGACATTAAAAATATCCCAAAGGAATTGATCTGTAATGGGTAACTTCATTCTCTATTTGTAGTGTAAACTCTGCGGCCGCAGAGTTTACACTACGCTTCTTTATTTTACCATATCCAAAAACTCTTTTTCGTTAAGTATTTTTACCCCTAATTTTTTGGCTTTTTCGGCTTTACTGCCAGGTTCGGAGCCTACAACGACGAAACTGGTTTTGGCGGAAACCGATTCGGAAACTTGGCCGCCTAATGCGCGGACTTTTTCTTTGGCTGATTCTCTCTCTATTAAATCAAGGGTTCCCGTAAAAACAAATGTTTGGCCCGCAAGTTTGCCTTTTTCTTTTTTAGGAGGATTCTTAATTTTTACTCCTACTTTTAAAAGCTTATCCAAAAACTTTATATTACCCTTGTCCTGGAACCATTCATAAACCGATTTTGCCACAATCGGGCCAATATTAGCAATGACGTCAAATTCTTCAAGTTTTGCGGCGCGTAATTTTTCCAAAGAACCAAAGTGTTCCGCTATATCAACGGCAGTTTCTGAGCCAATATTACGGATTCCCAACGCATAAATAAACCGCGCTAAATTGATTTCTTTTTTTTCTTGGATGGCTGCTACTATATTTTCCGCTGATTTTTCCCCAAAACGTTCAAGCTGGGCCAAATCCCCTTCTTTTAAAGAAAATATATCTGCCGGATCTTGGGCTAAACCCTCATCAAGCAACCTATCAATAATTTTCGGACCCAAGCCGTCTATATTAAACGCAGGGCGCGAAACAAAGTGATAAAAACTCCGGCGGCTTCTGGCAAAACATTTTACATTTGGGCAGCGCCACAATGCTTCGGTTTCTGACCTCTCTAGCTTAGTACCACACGACGGGCAATGCGCCGGCATTTTGAAAGCTTTTTCTTTCCCCGTCCGTAATTCTGGCAGCACTTTAATAATATCGGGAATGACATCTCCCGCCCGGCCAACAATTACCGTGTCACCAATTTTTACATCCAAGCGCCTTATTTCATCTTCATTATGCAACGTAGCGCGGGTAATAGTAATGCCCGAAATTTGCACCGGTTTTAGCACAGCCACCGGCGTCATAGCCCCCGTTCTGCCCACCTGGATTTTTATGTCTTCTATTATAGTAGTGGCCTGGCTTTGGGCAAACTTAAAGGCAATCGCCCCACGCGGGGTCTTGCCCACCACCCCTAATTTTTCAAACAAGGCGTTGTTATTTATAATCACCACTACCCCATCAATTTCATAGGCCAGCTTTTCCCTGATTTTTTGCACATGTTCATAAAAATGAAACACTTCTTCTAAATTTTTACAGTACTCGTTATGGGTGTTGGTTTTAAAGCCCAATTTTTTAAGTTCGTTGTGGCGCTCTGCATGGGTTTTTGTTTGTGCGCCAGAAATAATGTCGTAGGCAAACGAATCTAACTTTCTGGCAGAGGTAATTTTAGGATCTAATTGACGCACCGACCCCGCCGCAATATTTCTTGGGTTTGCATAGAGCGGCAAATTCTTAGCTGCCTGGTTTTTATTAATCGCTTCAAATTCTTTTCTGCTGATGAATACTTCGCCGCGTACCACCAAGTTTTTTTTGAATTCTATTGCCAGCGGTATTGCCTCTACGGTTTTTAAATTTTGGGTAATATCTTCGCCCACACTGCCATCCCCGCGCGTTGAACCTTGTATAAAAACACCATTCTCGTACTCTAACTCAATGGCCAGCCCGTCAATTTTCAGTTCACAATAAAAATCTATTTGCTGACGTTCTTGTGGTGTCAGCAACTTTGAAATTCTTTGCAACCAGTCTTGCATGTCTTCTTTGGAAAACGCGTCATTCAAAGAAAGCATCCGTTCCCGATGCGGCACTTTTTTAAATTCGGGCAGGGGCTTGCCGCCAACCCGTTGGGTAGGAGAGTCGGCCGTAATAAATTCCGGGTGCTGCTGCTCTAAATCAAAAAGCTCTTTTTTTAAAGAGTCGAGCGCCGCATCAGAAATTTCTTGCCGATCTTGCACGTGGTAAAGATACCGATGATAATTCACCAATTCTTTTAATTTTTCGATTCTATTTTTAGCCTCTGGTTTTTTCATCTTTCTATAGTAATCGATCTTGAAGTGTCTTTATAATCCCCTTTTGAACTGATACCAACACCCGTGGCATCGGACTTCATAATAACTTGATAACGCCTTTCATCAAAACTGGCGCTATATTCAGCCTCACAACCATTGGCAACATCTTTGTAACTACAACTGTCACAATCAGCCGACTCACATATTGTGCAAACACTGCAGACTCCTGTCAGCTTTCTTGCAAAGTAAAGCGCCTCCTCCGCTCCGGTTTGGGCGGCATAAAATGACGATATGGCATTTCCTATATTGCTTACCATTTTGATTTGGCTTGATAAAATCACACTGATACTTAAGACAATGGCAAGCATAATGGTCATTATCAAAAAGATAACAATAAGAGAAACGCCTTTTTGTGATTGATAGTCGGCCATATGTTAGTTTAATTCTAACTGAGAAACCGTAGTCTGGATTATCTTTTCCTGCTGGGTTTTACCTGTTTGCATGATGACCTTTAGCAACATCGTTACTCTGGGCTGCCGCGCGTCTTCGCTTGAAGCCCCCAACAGATTTTCATCGCCATTAATGAGAAACTTCAAATGTTCAATGGCAAACTTGCTTGATAAAATGGCTTGAGGCGGTTGGCCAGAGACGGGCAATCCGGCAGAGCCGGCCTTGCTCGCGTCTTGGTCTTTTGATTCTTTTAAGATGCCGTCTTCATCAAGGAAAAACTCTTGACATGCGCCATCTTTTGTAACAAATTTAATGCCTTCACTGGCATCAGTGCCAGGATTATAGCGCGTTAGCAAATACACATACCCCGGATAGGTTTTGTTTTCTTCAAAAAGGCAATCACCCATTGGATCTTTCACTGCTAAGCGTATGGATTTTGACATAGATTCTACCACATAGCTTGTTTGGTTTAAAAACTCCTGCTCCGCCAGTATCCTTTTTTGGTGCTGCACTACGGATACAAAAACGCTAACGGTAATATCCATAATGATCATAAACAGTGTTAAGGCCACGAGTAATTCTACCAGGGTAAAACCACGGGATGCATTTTTGTTTTTAGATAATTTTTTTAATACATTCATACAGCTAATACCAATTATATAAATATCCGATGGTCTCAAAACTGAAGGGTTTATTGTTATAATCCCACGTAACTATAACGGAAACTTTTAAAATGTCCGACCCTAATTGAGGGTCTATGGTAATTTTCCTTTTAAATCTTGTATTGGCACCACTATCATAACCATAAAAGCCGTCTCCATTGATTTTCAGAAATTCGCTTGGATCATATGCCTTTAATGTGTTGGGCGGGGCTTCGGCTAAAGTTCCTGTTTTGTAATCCAACTGACAGCCCAGCTCACATTCTAACAACCCGCCAGACCACTTGGTGCTACCATCCTTAGTAGATTTTTTAAAATTAGTATCCCTGATATTCCTTACTATCTCTAAACCTTCTTGCGCCAAATAGACACCGGTAAACTTTTGGGAAATAGCATAGGTTGCATTAATGAAAGGAAGAAAGGCGCCGTAAGCCCCCATAATTCCAAATGACAAAACGACGATGGCTACCATCAGTTCAATAATCGTAAAACCTTTTGATTTTTTATTTATCATTGCACCTCTATTAACCCTGAAATGTTTACTAAAATACTTCTTGTTTTTGTTGCGTCAGACTCCAAACCCAAAACAATACGCATATCACTCTTCCCTTGATTAATTTCGCTTATTGTCACATCCGCGTTTGGCAAACCGAAATCAACGCTTACCTTGCCACCGGACGTATTAGAAATTTCTTTAATAATCACCCCTTGCTCACTATTACGAAAATCAATTAATGAAACCACATAATCTAAGTTATCGTACTGCTGATTGCCTACTCCGCTATCGCTATTGTCCGCATACAACATATATTTTTTATTTCCAAGCGCATTAACATCAACATGAACTCCGTACCCTGCTACCGGCCGTAATAAGTTAAATGAATCTTTATAGGGCACCGAAGATAACGCCATATTTTGAATTGTCCTTATATCTTGGGACATTTTATATATGGCTCTTGAAAGAGCAAACTGATTTTTAATTTGCGGGAAATTTGAAATCACCACCGCCGGTAAAACGATGATGATAGCAACAACGATCAATAGTTCAATAATGGTAAAACCTTCACTATCCATGCAATACTTTTTAAAATATAAATAAACCTGCGTACCAATTTATCAACTGCTGCCCCCAGAACATGGCCATAAAAGTCCCTAAAATTAAAAAGGGGGCAAATGGCAACTCACTTTTTAACCCTTTCTTATCAAGTAACATCAAAGCTACGCCTATTATAGCACCAATAAAGAATGCCAAAAATAAACCTGCCAGTATCTTGGGGAACCCCAATATAAGGCCAAGTAAAACCGCCAGTTTAACATCTCCAAACCCCATCCATTTTCCTTTTGAGATTAAAAAGATGGTTAAGAAAAAACCAGATGCAATCAATACGGCTAACACGTAAGATGCTAGTGGGGGTAAAATCCCAAATTCTTTAAAAGAATATACCATTTGTGAAAAAGGCTTGTATTCGTCAAGAATTTCAACATAAAAAAATTCCAAAATCCTGCATACAAAAGCTATGATAATCGCCGGAAACAGAATTTTGTCAGGTATGAGGTAATGTTTTAAATCGTAAACAAATATTACTATCAAAACCGACGCGATGTAAAACCAAAAAATAAGTTTTAAAAAATCATCAGGCGAATCATTCCATGCCAGTCCGCTAAAATTAAAAACTAATAAAAATATCAATCCCGTTGCTATTTCTACCAATGGATATTGCCATGAAATCTTCCGATGGCAATATCTGCATTTTCCGCGCAGAAACAAAAAACTGAAAACTGGTATTAAATCTACCCACGCCAAACCCTGCTTACACTTAGGGCAATAAGATCTGCCTCCTAATCTTTCAGATTTTTCTAAACGCAAAATAACCACATTCAAAAAACTACCGATAATCAAACCAACCAAAAGTACTAATGCATTGGAATACAAATAGATAGACATAAATTACGTTATTTTATCATTTTTGGCTTGAATTGCGAAATGCTACGGTATTAGCATAAAAAAACAACGCCCTAAATGGCGTTGTTTTTTATTATAACCACTAACTAGTCAATACATACGCCATTATCAGGCGTAACGCACCTGGCTGCGCAAGCTCCGGCATTTTGAGTAACTTTCTTATACCCAGTTGAATCTACGCAGAATGTGCTGCCAGCGATATCTGCACTGGTGGTCTTTAAGGTTGAACAAGAACACCATGCAGTGTTGCCTGCATTGGCATCGCAAACGGCTGTTCCTCCGGCGGCAGTAATTGCAGCTGAAGGAGCGGTAAAGTTAACGGATGCACAGTAACCGGTGTAGTTGCTGTTTTGGTCATAAAAGACAGCGCCATTAGTCATAACGGTCGCTAAATTCGCTTTTATGGCAGAGTTTTTGCCTTGGTTTATGTACCCTGTAACGTTAACCAATACAATAGCGGCTAACACAGCGATAATGGCAATAACTACCAATAATTCAATAATCGTGAAACCTTTTGATTTTTTATTTGTCATTTTTTCACCCCATAGCGCCAATTTTAACAAAAACCAACGATATTTGGGTTAAATTTTCGTGAAGCTCGACCTTTTGAATATGCTAATCTTATTTAATTGTATTACTTATAGAAGTAATAGGCAATAATGACACTGTGGATAATCGTAATCCCAAATAAAAGCAAGGTTTCTATATATTACCCAAAACCCCGTACAGCGGCGATAGAACAGAAATGGCTAAAATGGCTACAATAATCCCTAAAAATATGATCATAATTGGCTCCAAGAGACCGGCAAATAAATCTACGGATCTTTTAATATCTTTTTGATAAAAACCCACCACCTCCATTAAGGTAGTATCTAATTTCCCCGTTTCTTCACCAACTTTAATCATTTGGACGATAAAATTGGGGAAATAATTTTGATATTTTACCATTACTAAGCTCATCTTTTCTCCCCCGGAAACGCCCCTTTCTACTTCAGAAATAATCCCCTTGTACACTATATTGTTCACAGTATCTTCGGTAATTTTTAAAGCTTTGTTAATTGAGATTCCAGCGGTAATAAGCGTAGAAACATTACTGCAAAAACGGGCCAGATACACCTTTTTCAGCAACCCCCCCAAAAACGGCGTATTTAAAGAAAGTGCGTCATAATTTTTCTTGCCAGACGCGGTACTAAAATAATATATTAAAATCACTACTGCAAAAAACAATCCCGATACCATATGTATCCAATAACTTCCCAAAAATCCGTAAAACGACAACATCATTGATGTAAAAAACTGCGGTTTGCTGTTAGTTTCCTTAATTAAATCTATGATTCTTGGTATGACTTCTATAACAATAATGCCAAGCACTACAAAAAGGACACATATAACAAACATCGGGTACACCATTGCCTGACGAATCTGGGCCATAATATCATTTTCCAACTCCAAGTGCTCTGAAATATACGCCAGCGAACCGGAAATATTACCGGTTGATTCGCCGGACTTGACCAAGCTTACACAAAAGTTATTAAAAATGTTAGGGTAAGCCGAAAACGCCTCTGAAAGGGGGACTCCTTCCTGGACCAAGCCTGAAATTTCTTGCAGGATTTTTTTAAAACCGACTTTGTTAGTTTGCGCCGATAAACTGGAGATGCTAGCCACCACCGGAACCCGGGATTGGAGCATGAGTGATAATTGCCGAAAAAAAATAGCAAGTTCTTTTTTTGAAACTTTGTTCTCAAATTTCAAAAATCCCAAAAATGAACCGCCATCACCTTGTTCTTCCAAATAGGTAACAAAAATATTATATTTTTGTAAAAGAAGAGTCGCGGCTTCTCTGGAGTAAGCTTCAATGGTACCCGTTTCCATCTTACCCGCTTTGGTTCTAGCTTTATATATATACTTCATACTGCCTGATCAAATAATATGTTACCTCAGTAAATTTTTCAGCTCTGCCGGGTTTAGAGAGTAGTCAACTGAATCTTTTAAAGAAATATCCTTCTTTCTTACCAAATCAGACAATGACCTATTTAAAGAAATCATCCCTTCCCGTAAAGAAGTTTCAATGACAGCTGGGATTTCATGAGTTTTGTTTTCTCTGATTAAATTGGAAATGGCCGTGTTGGCTATCATTACTTCACATGCGGGGGCAAATCCCCCGCTAATCTTGGGAACCAATCTTTGCGAAACAACTCCTAACAGCGAACCCGCCAACTGAAATCTGATTTGGTTTTGTTGCTCAGAAGGGAACACATCAATGATTCTATGGATAGACTGGGCAGCCGAATTGGTGTGCAACGTTGCAAATACCAAGTGGCCGGTTTCGGCGGCGGTAATGGCTGTTGAAATGGTTTCCAAGTCTCTCATTTCTCCCACCATGATCACGTCAGGATTTTGCCTGAAAACAGCCCTCAATGCGTTTGCGAAACTGTGAGTATCGGTTGAGACTTCCCGCTGTTCAACTACTGCCTTATCTGATTCATACATATATTCAATCGGGTCTTCAATGGTAATGATATGAACGGCCTTGGTATGGTTTATTTCATCTACCATGGCGGCCAATGTGGTGGATTTACCCTGGCCGCTAGCCCCCGTAACCAATATAAGCCCGTGGGATTTATTGGTAAATTCGTGCAGTACGGCAGGGAGCGCCAAGTCCTCAATGGTTTTTATTTTTGTGGGAATAAGGCGCAAAGCAAGGCTTATGCAATCCCGTTGGTAAAAAATATTAACGCGAAACCGGCCCTTTCCATCAAAATCATACGAAAAATCAATCTCTTTTTCTTTCAAAAACTTTTCTTTTTGCGTATCAGACATCAAGCCGAAGGCAAAATTTTGGGTATCGTCAGCAGTAAATTTTTTTTCGTTAGTCAAAGGAACCAACTGCCCGGTAATTCTTATAACAGGTGGGTGGTTGACCGATATAATCAAATCAGATGCGCCCTCTTTGATGGCAATATCCAGTATTTTTTTAAAATGTTGCAAATGATCCATGGTTTGGGTTTTGAGTGTCAGGTTTTGGGTGTTAGTGCGTCCGTTGACGTTCTAGTGTCTAACACCTAATACCTAGCACCTAATTTAGTATTTCTTTTATAGCTTTTGATATTTCTTCGGGAGTGGTTTGCACCTTCAGAAAGCACTTCAATACCCCAAGGCCCGTCCCGATAGAAACACATTCGTCATGATCAAGGTTGGATATGACAATGACTTTTAAATCTTTGATGCTTGAATCACTGCGCACCAGTTTTAAAAGCTCCCATCCGGTTATTTTGGGCATGGTAATATCCAAAAGTAAAATATCGGGATGAGTATTTTTTATTTTCTCAAGAGCCATTTCGCCATCCTTTGCAATATCAATGGTATAGCCATCACTTTTAAGTTGGCTGGCATAAATATCTATAATAAACGGATCGTCTTCGGCCAATAAAACTCTTTTCATATGGGTGTAAAACTTTAATAGTCTTTCTCTTGGGTTACACGGGTTATTTCGTCAATGCTGGTCTGCCCTGCAAGAACTTTCAGAATGCCTTCTTGGGCCATGGTAAGCATTCCTTGCTTTTGGGCTGTTTTTAAAATCAAACTTTCCACCGGATTTTCCAGAATAATAGCGGCCAGCTCATCGGTCATCGCCAACACCTCATAAAGCCCTATTCTGCCCTTGTATCCTTTAAAATTACAATCTTCACAGCCATTTGCCTCATACACATGCATCAAACCCAATCCTTCAATTTCTTTACGTCTGGCCAAGGGCAGATCTTTTACGTTCTCCGCTATGAAATTTTGGGCTTTTTCACTTAACTTGGCTTTCTTTTTACATCGGTCACACAACGTTCTGATTAAGCGCTGGGATATTGCAATTTTTAACGTGGAGGGGATTAGAAACGGTCGTATTCCCATATCAATTAACCTTGGTATAACGCCTACGGCAGAATTAGTATGCAAGGTAGACAATACGATATGCCCGGTCAAAGCGGATTGTATCACTAAGTTTGCCGTTTCTTCATCTCGTATTTCCCCCACCATAATCACATTGGGGTCTTGGCGTAGTACTTGCCGCAATGCTTCAGAAAACGTGTAACCGATTTCCGGTTTTACTTGGGACTGGTTAATACCATCTATAGAATACTCAATCGGGTCTTCGATGGTAACAATATTTACGCTCTCTTTATTTAACTCGCGCAAAAACGAATACAAGGTTGTGGTTTTTCCTGATCCGGTAGGGCCGGAAGACAAAATCAAACCATACGGATTTTTTATGGCGGCCTGAATCAATTCTAAGTTTCTTCCCGAAAGCCCTAGCGCGTCAAATGATTTTGACCCTTCGGCCGGATCCAGCACTCTCATTTCAACTTTTTCCCCATATAATGTGGGGAATGTGGCAACTCGAAAATCAAGGTCTTTGTTATTAATTTTAGCGGAAAACCTGCCATCCTGGGGGATTCTGTTTTCGTCAATTTTCAAGTTAGCAAGAATCTTGATACGGGAAACAATGGAAGGGTGCACACTTAAAGGTAAAAACAAGCTTAAATGCAATACGCCATCTTGCCTAAAACGAATGTTTAGTTTTTCTTTATTGGGTTCAATGTGGATGTCAGAAGCATCACCCTCAATGGCGTGTCGTAAAATCACCAACACCATTTTTATAATCGGGGCATCTTCGTTCATGTTCAGCGAGGAAGAATCTTTGCTGGTAAAAGCGTTTAAAATTTCACTTTTTTCTTTGGAAAATTCCGTTAGGGCTTTTTTGGTTTCCTTTTTTAAGGTTCTGTGTTGTTTCAAAATATTATTTAAATCAGAAAAGGTAATTAAGTAAATTTTATAGGTGAAGTTTTCTTTACGGCTCAAAAACCTTAAGGCGTTCTGGGCTAATATATTTTCCGGGTACACCATGCCTATCCCAACAGAATTATCTTCTTTAAACAACGGTATCATTTTATAATTAATGGCGGCTTCTTCCGATATCAATTCTAAAACCTCCAAAGGAACCTCTTGGGCTTTGGGTTTTATCAAAGGGACTCCGGACACCTTGCTTTTTAACGCAAATAGTGATTGTTCATCAACAATCTTATTTTTCAAAATAACTTCTTCTTCGGTTGTTTCTGTTTTTTCCACCTCAAGCTGAAATTCATTGGCGCGTTCTTCACTTAACTTGCCATCTGTAAATAATTCTTGAATTAGGTTCATGTGTGTTTGTTATTATTTATAGTTAACGACCTGCGCATCTTTAATAAGCGGCAAATGGATTGGGCCGCCCCCCGCCCGCATCTTGCGGCCCTATAGTTTCAAACAGTTGCAAGTTTTGGGTTTGCTGTGAATCTATAACAGCGAAATTTATTTTAACTTCCGGAATGTTCATCGTATCTTCCGCGGGGAAGTTTTTAAATGCATTATTCATTTCAGGCAAAAAAGTAACCAGTGCCAATATAATTAACAAAACCACCAACAAACCTATGATTAACAGGAAAAATACTCTTTGCTTTTTTTTAGGTGACTGGAAAATGATTGCCATTATTGGGTGTTGGGTGTTGGATTTTGGGTGTTAGTCCGTCTTTTACGGCGGCTAATATCTAACACCTAGTATCTAACACCTACTTTAGTACGCGTGAGTAATCACTTCTAATTTAAAATCATAGATTGGCGATGGGGGTCTAAGCTGCGTCCTGGCTTGCGATGCTTCTACTCGCGCAAACGAAATAGTGTTTGTTTCAAATAGGCGGGATGAGGTATCCAAAGTAGCCAGAAAATTTTTAAAACCCTGGTAGTTTCCCAAAAAATTAATGGTGAATAATATGTTCTTCAACTCTTTTGTGGCGCCATCCACAGAAGTTTTTCGGTAGGCCACGGGCGAAGCCTGAGAAAATTCCAGCGATTTAATATTCAACCCGTTGTCCGCAGCGCTTTTTTGAAAAAAGTATGTCAAATCGGCTAAAGAAAAGTCCGAAGGCAAGGAACTGCCGACTTTTTCCAACACATCTTTTCTCGTTTGAATATCGGCAAGAAGCTCTGATATTTTTGCGTAGTACACGGCTTTACCGTTGTATTCTGCTTGTTTTTGCTTCAAAGAAACCTGTAAATCATTGGCCTCTTGGTATTTTGGCAAAACAAAAAGTAAAACCAGCAAAAGGGAAATAATAATGACAATAATGGTGGAAACGGGTTTATTTACTTCCATACGAAAATGCTAATTAACTACTGGCGGGGCTTCAGAAACTGCATAATTAAATATTTTAGGGTCTAAAGAAATATTTAAAATAAACTTAACCCTGCCCGTTGTTTGGGCCTGTGAATTTAAAACGGTGATACCTTTTACATATTCTTTATTTTTTTCGAATAGTTGGCCTTGCCGGCTCAAAGCTTCCATACTTTCCGCCTCTCCGGACAGCCTAATCTCGCCAGTGACTTGAGACATATTAAAAGCTGAAAACCATACGTTCGGCAAGGTGTTTTGTTCTATAAAAACAAATACATTGGAGGCAATTTTATGGTTACCCATAATTGCGGCAAAATTGTCTATCTGCTTTTTATAATCAAACACTTCTTTTTCGTACTCTTTTTGCTCTTCCGTTCCATATAATGCTATTTTTGCGTCAACTTCTTTTATTTTCGTCCGCAAAAGGTGGCTTTTGTATTCAAATATCAAGTAAGAAGCAATAATGGTTATCAATACAGCTAAAAAGGAGTAGAAAATAACGTCTGTCCATACAAATCTGTCCTTTAATCTTTGAAATAAACTGAAGTCCATATCCTTTTGTTAATTATACAACACTTGAGGCCACTTAACGAATGGCAATTAGGCATCTAATCCCCCCAACGCAACGCCTACGGCAACAGAAAATCTGGGCGCCATTTCTCTTAAGGTTTCTTCAAGGATGGGAGGGTACAAAAAATCTGAAAAACAATTGGAAACCGATACATTCTTCTTTAAGTTTTCGGCAAAGTATTCTTTCAGTCCGGGCATATTGGCCGTACCGCCGGTCAGATAAATTTCTTGGACTTCTTTTTGCTCAGATTGGACAAACTCAGCAGAAATATTTCTTATCTCCACGGCAAGAGGGTCTATCAGCAGACGCAGAGCATCTGCAACGCCTTGGCGATTAGAAAGAATACCCTCTTTATTTTTTATTTCTTCGGCTTTGGCAGGATCAATACCTAATGCGGAAGCAACAACCTGCGCTAGTTTACTGCTGTAAAAATTAAAACTGTAACTTTTTCTTAAAAAACCGCCATCAACAATATTTACCGTTGAACTTTGCACTCCAATGTCCATCAAGCATAGGGTTTTCTTGTTATTTTTAACCAGTGCCCGGGTAATCCCGAGAGCCTCAGCTTCCAAAGCGTAAAGTTCTAATCCGGCCAGCGCTGCCAGTTGTTGGTATTCTTTAATAACCTGGTTTGGTACGGCAATTAAAAACACTTTTAGCGGGGCATTTTTATCGGCCGTTGGATTAGATATTATTTTCCAATCAAGGGTAACTTCTGAAATGGGAAGAGTTACGTATTGGGAAGCGTTATACCCAATGGCCCCGGCAATTTCATTTTCCGGCATCGGGGGGATTTCAAATGAAGTGCAAAAAGTAGAAAAATCGGGTATGGAAAAAATAACTTCCCTGGTTTTAATTCTGGCTTCTTCTAAAATTCCCTTTATGCCCTTGGCAACAAATTCTGTGGAAAGCAAGGTGCTGGACTTTTCGGAACTTGTTGGCGCTTCTTTAAAAATAAGTGAAGACTTTATTTCTCCATAATTTTCTAAGGTATAGCCACTGCCCCAGCGGGAAATTTCCACCACTTTAATTGAGGCGGTGCCAATATCTATCCCCAGCATTTTTTTGGGGAAGAAAATTCTGAAAGGGTTTTTAAAAATATTTCTCATTTAAATTAAACCGGTATTTAAACAGTACAACAAAAAGTACCGAACTTTTTCGTTTTATGTTGATTCATTATATAATAAAGAAAAGCTTATTACACTGTGGATAAATTAGCGAAAAAATCCAAAGAATTTCTTCTGGAATTATTCTTCCCGTCTTTTTGTTTGGGGTGCAAAAAAGAAGGGGTTTTTCTTTGCTATGACTGCAAATCAACATTGGAAATTTCAGAATATAATTACTGCCTTTGCAATAAAGATCCGCTAAGACTACCGGCCGGTGAAAAAAGTGGAAAGTGTTCAAGATGTAAAGACAAAAAACTTTCGGGATTATATTCCGCCCTGCCTTATAAAGAAAAATTTCTGACCAGAAAATTAATATACCAATTCAAATACCAACCCCACATAAAAAGCTTATCAAAAACATTGGCAGAGATTGTGTTAGAGCATTTATTTTTAGCAAAGAATTTAGAAACACAAACTTGGGAAAATAGCATATTGATACCAGTCCCCTTAGAAATAAAAAGATTGAAAAATCGTGGCTATAATCAGTCCGAAGAACTGGCAAATAGGTTAGGACATACGCTTAATGTCCCATTAGTTTCCGATAATTTAGTAAAGACTAAAAAGACCTTACCTCAAATGGAGCTTTCCGCCAAAGACCGTCAAGAAAATGTAAGGGGCGCTTTTGCAATAAAAAATCCACAAGAAATTGCGGGTAAAAAAGTGTTCTTAGTTGATGATGTTTATACCACCGGCGCAACCATGGAAGAATGCGCCAAAACATTAAAAGAGGCAGGCGCAAAACAGGTTTGGGGGATTGTTATTGCACGCGAAAGATAAAATTTGTATTTGATTTTTTTGTAAATTCGTGCTAGAAATTATGCGGAGGAGTCGCATAGCGGCTATTGCAATAGTCTTGAAAACTATAACCCCTCACGGGGTTCGTGGGTTCGAGTCCCACCTCCTCCGCAGCGTGAGAATCGAACCCCAAAAGGGGGTCGGGGAAAAGTATTTTCCCCGTGTAGGATTATTTAAAAACCGAGAGGTTTTTAAGGAGGAATGGAATGACGACGGGTTCTAGTGAGGCCGAAGGCCGAGCGGAGTCCCACCTCCTCCGCAGAGCAATCTTTTATTTGGAGAGGTCGTATAACGGTTATTACAAGAGTTTGCTAAACTCTGACTGCGCAAGCGGTCTTGTGGGTTCGAATCCCACCCTCTCCGCTTTAATAATTTTAATCCAAAATTGGATTAAAATTTTAAATAGAAAGGGGTTCGAACCCCAAGGAAGGGCCGGGAGGAAAGCCATTTCCTCCCGTGTAGGAAATTATTCAAAACCGAGGGGTTTGAAAGAGCCCGAAGGGCGATGGGTTCTAGCGAAGCGGAATCCCACCCTCTCCGCCATTTTTAAATTTTAAAAACGTAAGAGACTCAACGAGCAAACGTCAAATTAATATAAGCGTTCAATTCTTAAAATACAATCTTAAAAAATGAATAACCAAAAAGGTTTTATACCAATCATCCTATTCGTAATAATTACCCTTTTACTAGGGACTGGTGTTTACCTTGCCGCAACTCAAAAACCCTCAGATATCACAAAAACTAATCCAGATTCTACCGTATGCACCCAAGAAGCAATGCTTTGCCCGGATGGATCTTATGTAGGCCGCACCGGACCAAATTGTGAGTTTACAGAATGCCCAGAAGTAAACCCTTCGCCAACTCCAACGCCGAATCCAATTCCAACAATTATACCCCAGCCCTCTCAAGGCAACTGCCCACCCGGCACAGTACAGGTTGGCCAAACGCAAAGCATCCCACCAAGTCCTATTTGCGAACTAAAACCAAGTGGATATGAAGGTGAATATAAAATGACTTTAACAGAAGGCCAACAAGAAGGCCCGTTGTTAGTGCAAAAGATTTACCCAAACTATATTACCGGGCTTAATTACCAATCATACCCGGTGGCAGTTACCAGCCGACCCATTACCTTATATATCGGAGAAACTGCCAGCAATGGATGTGATGTACATCTGACCCTTATTAGTATTAAAGGAAACACAGCAACTTTTATTAAAAAAATAGACTTTAATAAAAATTGCCCAATATGTCTTGCTGAAAATACGTTAATAGATACGCCAAATGGCCAAATTCCCGTGCAAGAATTAAAAATCGGCATGACCGTGTGGACCATTGATGAGTTTGGCAGTAAAATTTCGAGCGTGATTATAAAAACTTCAAAAACCCCTGTGCCTTCAACCCATAAAATGGTGCATATTGTTTTAGATGATGGGCGTGAAGTTTTCGCTTCGCCGGGACATCCGATAGGCGACGGTAGAACATTTGGTGGCCTCTCTACTGGCGATCTTTTAGGCGGCGGAGAAATAATGACTGCTGAAAAAATAACATACGAAAAAAATTATACTTACGATATTCTATCTTCTGGCGATACTGGATTGTATTGGGCTAACGGAATTTTGATAGGAAGTACACTCAAATAAGCATATTTATCGTCCCCATATTTCAACGGATAGAATGCGAGCTTGCGGAGTTCGCGATAGAGGTTCGATTCCTCTTGGGGACACATATAAATTGATATCCTTATTTTTGAGGATACCAAGTTAGATTTCCCCAGGGAATCGAACCCAAATCGCCCCGTATAGGAAAATAGTCCCGCGAAGTGGAGACGTAAGAAACCGTGGGTTTCTTAAGCCGGGGGTCGGGGCGATTTGACGAGGTCCTAGCGAAGCGGATTCCTCTTGGGGACACAATTATTAAAAAAACTTTGCATTCCCTGTAAAGTTTTTTTGTTTCAATAACCTTTTTCAATCTTTTCTGAAAGTTATCCACAGTTTTTTGAAAAATACATTTTCCCTAGGAGAAAATACCACTTGCTTGCATTTTTTATTTTGATTATAATACAGTAATTTCTTTGAATTGAATCCGTACTGGATTCATCTGGTTTCAAATCTGTCAAAAAATAGCGTTTAAAAACTTTTTAAAAATATACTAATCTAATTTTTTCAATTATATAAATCGCTTTGCGATTTATATAATTAATCACTCGGTCGGAATAGTAAAATAAATTTTCCTACTCCTCCCTCCTTCATAATTATGGAATTAACAATAACCAAACGCGACGGGTCAAAAGAATTATTTAATGCTGATAGGATTAACAGATCCATAGAACGCGCGGCGTTTGGCATGATAGACCCTATCGCCAAGGTTACCCAGGTCGCCACTGACACTAATGTCACTCTCTACAACGGAATCACCGAAGAAGAGCTGGATGAAGCCACTATTAATGCGGCTGTGCAAAACATAAAAGATGACCCTGACTATGATAGAATCGCCACCCGCTTATTATTAAAAACTGTTTACAAGCATGTATTGGGAGAGTATGGAAGAGATGTTGAGCTGTTAAAAAAAGTCCACCGGGAATACTTTGCAACTTATGTAAAACAGGGCGTGGCAAATAAAATATTTGATGAAAGGATGACTAAGAACTTTGATTTGGAAAAATTGGCAGGTGCATTGGATATTTCACGCGATGAATTATTTATTTACGCGGGGCTTTCCAGTTTGCTGGGCAGGTATTCGGTAAAAGATAAAAACCAAAAGCCATTTGAAACGCCTCAATACTTTTTTATGAGAGTTGCCATGGGACTTTCCTATAATGAAAAGGAAGCTACTGAATGGGCTATAAAGTTTTATGAGAAGATGTCCAACCATGAATATATCGCCGGCGGATCAACCGACATTTATTCCGGAACCGCCACCCCTTCTCTTTCTAATTGCTTTTTACTTGAAATCCACGACAGCATGGACCACATTGCAAAATCTGTGGCGGATGTAATGATGCTTTCCAAGGCCTCCGGCGGACTTGGGGCTTCGTTAACAAAACTACGCGCCACCGGCTCGCCATTAACTTCAAACAACACCGTTTCAAGCGGCCCAA
>Ga0209542_10002961_pt1 | contig 37107 bp, 38 predicted proteins | sample RifCSPhighO2_01_FD_184028 | JGI IMG/M metagenome (GOLD analysis project Ga0209542, IMG submission 184028) | Soil microbial communities from Rifle, Colorado - Rifle CSP2_plank highO2_0.1 (SPAdes) (version 2) | ecosystem: Environmental > Terrestrial > Deep subsurface > Rock core/Sediment ... | reverse complement strand
CCACCAATTACATCGGCCATCACTTTTACAACTCTTGTTCCTGTTAACATTCTGTAATTCATCAAGAAGTTTGCATATCCATCTACATCCAAATCCATATCAGATGCTACTTGTACTCCATCAACAAAGAGTCTTAAGTTCTTGATGTCTTTTGCATCAACAGAACCAATCTCTCTGATAGTAAATCTCTTAAAGTAGACATCTTCGTTGCTGATAGTAAGGTTTGATTGCCAAACATTTACATCATTTTGAGGATTGAAGTCTCCAGGACCAGTTGATGCACCAATAGAAACAGTTGCCAAGGTTGCAGGGTTAGCTGCAATATTGTGCACATTTCCTGTGGCAGAAACAACTGTGGTGTTGACCTTGGTCAACTGAACTCCAACTGTCTGACCTGAAGTGCTATCTGCTACGAAAGCTCTGACGGATACATTAGCAGGAGCAGTGAACAATCCGCTTCCATTAGCGAATGTGATAACTCCACTGGAAACATTTCCAGAATCAGATACACGAGCTCCGTTTACGAAAAGGTAAACATCGCTGATTGTTGTATCTCCAGAAACACCCAATCTCTTTAATTCAAAATTGGTGACAGCTCCTGAACCGTTAATCTGGAAATGAGCCAAGTCCGCCATGGATTGGGTTTCCATTATTGTTCCGGCAACTGGGTTGTCGGAAGCCAACACGGCTGACAAAGGACCAGTCGGGTATGGGGTTGCGCCAGGAACTCGAGTATAGTTCGGAACCTGGTTTACAGAAGTATAGTTGGAACCCAACTGATATAAGTTGAATTCAGCTGAATTGATGATGAAAACCTTTTTGAAGAAGTTAGCATCATCGGCAACAGCCTGTGCGCCTGAGGTATTAACCCAGTGCAAAACTGCTACGTCTTCTGAAATTGATTCAATTCCGTAAACTTTCTCTGTTCCATCAACTCGGAACAAACCGGATGTTCCGAAAGCATCCCTGGTTGCAGGTGATACATTCTTAACAGCGGCGAATCCTCCGAGGTGACCATACAAATTGAAGATCTGAGGATTCAAGAATAATCTCTTGTAGCCCCAATCATTTACGATATACACATCCGGATCATCAGAACCGGCTGCGCTGATCGTCCAGCCTTCTTTCAAACCGTAGTCTGAAGGAACGACTGCGAAAGCTGTTAAGGACAATACGCCCGAAAGGGACAATACTGTTGAAACAGCTGTTAAGATCGCGGCGGTTTTTATCAAACCGACTCGATTCTCTTTTAATACGTTCGACATTTTATTTTTTTAATTACTGAACTGGAACTGTGCTACCTCTCGTTTTTTTACGGGGGTAGTCAATCAGCAACAGAACAGATTTTAATAACATTCCCCGAAGCCCGGCTTCTGGGACTTCCAGAAGCCGGGCTTCTGAAATAACTTTTCTACTGACTTACCACAATAATTCTAAGGTCTGCCTATTTCGACCTGGCAAACTTTAAAAGTGGTTTACAACTTAAAACTTAATATCATTCACAACCTAAGCATCATTTTTTTCTTGCTTTCCCTATTGTCAATGTCCTTACCTTGGACTGCCTGCCTTTACAACCTCTGGGAAGTTATAAAGGCAGAAAGTCCACTATTAACCTCAAAATCGACCTGCTAAATAGATCGATTTATGTATCTTGTCTGATTATTGAATTTGTCATATATAATGCGGTTTACTGGCCTGTATTCGTCTATCAATATTACTCGGAATGCATTTAAAAGTCAATGGCCGTTATCCACGACTTCTTTATCAAGTATAAAGGTTATATTATACCCTGCAATAGGTCAAATTGTGGATATCTAACTAGCCAATAGCCACTAGTAGTTAGCCACTAGTATTTCCGATTTTTCTGACTATTCGCTAGTAGCTAATGGCTAATCACTAACTAGAACTATCTTGTTCCCATACCCCCAAACAACGCCCTCGTCAACCAACGCCGGTGATACGGCTGATGCCGTTCCAGTCTCTATTTTCCAATTCTGACCTCCATCCTTGTTCACACTATATAGCGCGCCTGATTCCGTAGAAAAGTAGACATTGTCGTTATTGTCTACGATTATTTGGTCGTTGACTCGAGAATCCGACGGGAATGACCATTTGGTTGTTAAATTGGTTTTGTTAATCGCAAATAAACTTGAGCCGGAAGCAGGATTAATATCATTGAAACCGACATAAAGTGTCTCAGATGATATTGCAACCGTGGTGGCAGCAAAATAGCCAGGGGCAACATTAACAGGAGTTATGTCAGAACCGGCGGAATTAATCTCAAGCAATTTAGATCCTACTGCTGAATAAGTCTTACCGGTAGCGATGTCATAAGATAAATCGGCTGGAGCATTGCCACTGGCGCCGGTATATGCCAAATCCCAAAGTTGTAAACCGACAGATGAATAAGCATTAAAAAATTGATTGCCGCCGCTCGGATAACTCGCGACAATAATCGTGCCATTATCAAGAACAACCGGCGAGAACCCGCTTAAACTGGTGCCATTAATGAGGGTCTTCACCGAACCATCGTCCGAATTTAAAACGGCCAATTTGTCTTGAGCCCCGCTGTTATATGTGAAATGCGGTTCGCCTTTTGATGATACGGTAATATTTTTGACTGTGCTTGCATCATTATAGTCCCATTTTAAAGTTCCATCGGAACTTAGTGCTGTAAAAGCAAGCGTTCCCCCTGCGCCGACCCGTCCGAAATATACCGTTCCGTCGGACAAAACTGCTGGCGTACCGATGCTGACATTTGTGGCATATTCCCACTGTTTTACACCATCTTTGTTGAGTTTGATTAGTTTGTGAGACGAGCCATCAGTCGCGTCGAAGTAGATGTTGCCGTCGGCATCGGCCACCGGCTGGCCAACGCTCCAAGACGGAGGCGAAGTCCAGCCGTCGGTTCTTAAAACGACGTGCCTTATAGATAAAGTTGTTGGCGCGTTTTCGCATTCTTCAAACGTTCCGCAGGGCATAGTCCCAACCTGCTCAAATTCTGTAAAAATTGTGTCGTTGAAACTTGAGTTAAAATTAGAGCCCCAAGTGTTAAAATATTGTCCGGAACAAGGCCAAGCCCCTAAAGAATTATGATTATGATCATAAAGACGGACATTGTCTCCGCCATTGTCGCAAGAAGCATTTAGCGCGTCGGAACGAAAAACATTGACGAACCCGCTTAGCGGATCGTCCGGACCTATCGGAAACTCGTTGATGGTCGGCGACGGCCCGACGGGCCCGGAAACATTTGCCAAAGAAGTGTGGTACTGGTCCTTCCCAAACATCCCCCAAGCACCAGTGTCTATCGCGCTCACAAAACTTACCGAAGCCACATTAGAAACCCCCGATTCCATAACGACACTGAATGTCGTTATGTTGATAACTTTGGTTTTCAGGGCAAAATACAGCGTCTGACCATATTCGTGGGCGATATCGGGGGTTACGGTTTGCGATTCTCCCTCATTGCCGACGCTCGGCAAGCTTGAACTGGCTACTTTCGTAGCGGCAGACCACCAACTTGAGCTGGCGGCATCGCTAAAAGCACTGGTCAAGTAGCGCAAGTCGTAACTCAAGCTTGCTATGTTATAATCACCCGGATCGGGAGCCGACCATGTGACAACAAGAGGAGAATTTAAAGTCGCAACCAAATCAGTCACCGCCTGTGGACTAACGACACTGAATGTCGTTGTTGATAACTTGTTCTCGGCTTTAGGTGTTGGTGGGGCGGTAACCCAGCTGTTATTTATCTTTTGAGCAGTTTCTTTCGTGATATTGTCACCAGCTGGCCATCCGGCTGAGCCGTCAACTTGGTTAATTATGGTTCCGGCGGTATCTTTGAGAATTAAATGCTCACCGCTATTGCCCAAGGCGCCGGTATATATCTGATCGGCTGTAATATCAGAAACTGTAGTGTCATCAGTTCTTTCAAGAAGAAAATAACCATTGGCAGATATAGTACCGGATAAAATAATATCGGGATCAAAGCTGGGACTGGCAAGCGACTTAAGTGTCCAGCCGGTTAAATTTATCGACTGATTGGTAGTGTTATAAAGTTCTATCCATTCATCATTCTCTGACGAAACCGTCCCCATCCAGGCAATTTCATTTATGATGACATCACCGAGATTGGCCGTGTCACCATCGGGTTCTGGTGACGGCGTAGGAGTTGGTGACGATGACGGAGTGGGAGTGGGGGTGGGAGTGGGAGTGGGTGTCGAAGACGACCCTCCTCCGCCTCCGCCGCCAGTGGTAGTGACAACCACGACAGTAGCCACGCTATTCTTGGCTTTAGGTGTTCCGTTTACCAGACTACCTGTGATGTCTTTGTTCGTCGGCGTACCGGAAAAACTTTTCCAATTTGAGGCATTATTTCCGGGTTTAATCGGGTCTATTCTCTCCATTGAATTTTTTGAATTTGAGTCGCCAAAATACCATGCTTCGCCCACACTCTCAACCACATCCACAACAACTCCTGCACTATCAAACAATCTCACCATTTCACCTGTATTGTTCAGGCCTCCTTGACCGAAACCTACAGCCAAATCGGCTGTTATATCGCTTATAGCATTGTCGTCTGTCCTTTCAATGAGAAAATAAGAATTGGCTTGCATAATCGTCCCCTCCGGAAAAATAATATCCGGCGAATCATCGTTTGAAACCAATTGCCAACTGGATATGTCTATTGGGCTGTTTTCGGCGTTGTATAATTCAACCCATTCGTCTGTTGCTGAAGCAGATGTTCCGGCCCAGGCAATCTCGTTTATAACTACATTGCCGGACTTCTTGGCTGTGGATAATTTTGGCTTAGGGGTTGAGGTTGGCGTAGCTGATGGCTTCGGTGTCGGTGCTGGTGTTTTTGATGGTGACGGAGTTGATGTCGGAGTGGTGACACTGGTGACAGGTGTCTTTGTCACCAATGGTGATGGTGACACTAAGGTGTTTGTCACCTCCAAATCTTGTGTCACCACGCTGTCACCATTATTTGAGTTATCCACACCCTGATTTTTGACATCGGATGTCGTTAATTGACTTACCCCAATCAATCCTAATAACTTGGCAAACCAGCTTGGCTTTTCTTGTGGTCTATTGGCATATTCCGTCTTTGCCTTCTCCGCCTCGGTTAAGAATAAATTCAACGTTCCAGCGCCACTAAGAACTACCTCCTTAGATAACCTGTCCCAGTAGCCATCGAGGATATAGGAGCCAATTTCTTTGGATACCAAAACTGATTTTAATTCTTTATCCTTATCGGCACTAATTAAAGCTATAGGAAAAACTTTACCATCTTTATCTTTGCTAATAATAAAAAGTCTCGGCTCTCCAGTTATAAATAACCTTGCTAATTCTGTGATATTTGGTTTCGAGTAAGTTTTATTGCTAACAGTATCTTTGCTAAAGAAATTGCTATTTGAATAATTCGCAACTCTATCGAAATAATCAACCGCATCGTTAAAATTAACTGGTTTTTCTTTGGTCAAAAATAATTTTTTGGCAATTTGAAAATTGCCAGGATTCCACTTGGCCATTTCATACTCATAAGGGCTTCCCCAATCTAAAACAGGCGGATGAGGGTCATTCCTCGTATGGTCGGGAACTCCGGCATCTTCTAAAAGATGGAGAGTATGTCCAAAGGCAACAAAAGCCCTTTCCCTGTCTCCCTTTGCGTAGTCATTTAAAGCTCTTTTATATGAGAAATCATTGACCGAATCACCACCGGATATCGCCGCAAATCCGGTCAATTGACTGTTGTAATAATTAGCTTGAACGCTTGATTTTAAAGCCCATTCTTTTGAGGAAAAGTGGGCTATACCTCTGTTGTAAACTGGGTCGTAGAAATGAAAAATTGGCCTTTCGCCACTATCTTCCTCGATAGCACCTTGAATAAGCCACTGTTTCTCCTGATTAGTTAGTTTTTTATCTGGAAAATTAAGGTTGTAAAAATCAACAATCTCGTCGGTTAAAGCCGGGTGAGTTTTATCTTGGTTGTAAGCAAAAACAGAATTAGAGGTAATCAAAAGGGCGCTAATAAGCGCCCCTCCTAAAGTAAGTTTTCTAATTAAAGTAGGGTAATTTTCCATATTCCAGATGGATATTTAGTAAAAATCGTTTCATTAAGATATTCCCCTGGTGGCACTTCGATTTTCTGGCCATCAATTGTAGCAGTAGATCCTTTTTCAATAAAAACTTTGTATGTAAAAGAGGTCATTTCCTCATCACTTTTTTCTGATTTTTTCCAAATTTTTTCTGTGCTTTCTAATTCATCTGTAAAGTTAGCCAGTATGCCATTTTTTTGATATTCATTAAGAGTTTTAAGCCAGTCACTCTGTTTTTCAATTTCAAAATACTTACTTGCCAAAGTCGTATCTCCCTTGCGTAGAGCGTCCAGAAACATATCATAGGTTTCCTCCGGAGTTTTACCGCCGTATTTGTCTTCGCGATAGGGTTTTTCCCATTGAGCCTGAAGCCATTTAGCTTCCCAATTGGCTCGGAGGGTATTTATATACGGCATACCGTTGAGAACGAACCACAAGACCCCACCGGCCAGCAAAACCAAAAAGAGCACCCCGTACCAGCTCTTTAAAATAGTCAATAATTTGTTCATTAACTTATTATACAACCATAAAAGCCCCACCACCAACTCTATACATGATGTTCTAAATTAAGCATATGCATAATTTAGAACATCCTTAGTAAACGCCTTTGAACTGCCGCGAAATTAGAAGGTTCAAGGGACTAAGGAGGGATTTATAATCCATCGCACCCAATTCGCGCAGCAGATCAAAAGTATCTACTCTTTTTTTCTTTTATATTTATTTTTTATTTACTTCCTTACTTATCAAAATGACTTTCCGCTGTCAACCTTACAAAACCAACCCCCTGTGGATAACCTGTTGACTAACGACACTGAATGTCGTTATGTTAGCAACATGGAAATCTATCATGTTCTAAATCGAGGTGTCGACAAAAGGACAATATTTGAAGATAAACAGGACTATTTCAGGTTTATACACGACCTTTACGAATTTAATGATCAAGAGAGGTCGGAGTTAAATTATTATAAATTCCGTGATTACGGCGCTAACGGCAAGATAGCTAAAGCTGAGAAAAAAGACAAAAAGCTGTTAGTAGATATTCTCGCTTTTTGCTTGATGCCAAATCATTATCATCTCATGCTTTCTCCAAGAGTAGAAAAGGGAATCCCTCAATTTATGCAAAAAGTTGGTATGGGTTATTCGAAATATTTTAATCAAAAATACAAAAGAGAGGGTACATTATTTCAAGGGAGACATAAGCATATATTAATAAGCAATGATGCGCATTTTTTACATTTACCGTTTTATATACACTTTAATCCATTGGATCTAACTTATCCGGAGTGGAGAAAAAACAAGGTATCTGATCCAAAGAAAGCATTAGAATTTTTAAAATCCTACCGATGGAGCAGTCACTTGGATTATCTGGGAATCAAAAATTTTCCGTCTATATTAAACATGAAGCCTCTAATGGAAATTTTCGGAAATAATAAGGATTACGAAAAACTCGTAGAAAACTACTTAAAAGATATTCAAATAGACCCCGAAATGACTCTGGAATAGCCGAGTTATCCACAGTTTCGTCATAACGACATTCAGTGTCGTTAGTCCACAAGTTCTTTAAAAGCTGGAATTTTGCTATAATCGTTATACAAAAGTACGATTTAAATAAGATAACATTCATGCTCAAATCTATTCAGCTAAAACTCTTGAAGGTAAAAAATAGTGGTGATTCTGTCGGCCGCGATATTCGTGTTGAAATCGAAGTGCTTGGTAAGTTCTTGCGCATTGATAAAAGAATCGAGTCAGGCACGACAACGGAGATCAATCGCGAAGTGGGCAGATTTGAAACTGATCGAGGATTATTCCAAGCCGATGTTCTCATTACTGTCATCGAAAAGGATTTGTTGTTTAATGATGTCGGTAATACCAAGAATAATATAAAAATTAGCACCATTGCCACCAAGCCGCAACAATTTGTTTTTGAAGTACGAGTAAGAGAGAGCCGTTCAATCTTTGGAAAATTCTGGGGGACGAAAACCGCGATTTTTGAAATCACGCTGGAGGCAGAAGCTTCAGACGCAATAAAATATGTCCCTGACGAAGGTGACGGGTGGCTTAAGGTCGTGCTGGAAGACAAATACTCCGAAGAATCTTTGCCGGCCTATCTTAAAGTTAAAATTGAGCGCACAGATACTAAACGAGAATATTTTACAATTCTGGAAGGTCCACATCGCGGCAGGCCTGCGTCAGTCATACTGCAAGATGATGGGTCTTCTCAGTTTATTACTGGAATCAAACACGAACCCATGATTCGCGCCCAATATTCCATTTCTCAAAAGACATTTATTCTGAAGGGTAAAAAATATAAAACCACCGACTATCCGGAAACGCCTTGGGAAAAGGGGCTCTATGACATTGAAATACCTGACGCTCCGCATAAAGGTGGAGAAAATTATCTCAGTCAATCTAAACGAGCAAAGACTTGGTTTAGAATTGGACACGACGGCGAAAGATACTTGCATGCCGGAGGTTTCTCGCTAGGGTGTATTACTGTTATCGAGGCAAATCGTTGGACAGAGATTTATAATAATTTAATCAAAGCACGCAAAGGCGATTTTATGAGCGTCGGCGTCCTTGAGGTAGTTGACTAATGATTAGGCCTGGAAAAATTTTAATTGCGGGAGCGATCGTTGCGGCTGTTTTAGCCATTCTGTTTTACTTGCTCCCGCAACGTGAGGATGAAGACATAGATCAAACTGCCAATATACCCGGCCAACCGATTATCAGTTGGCAAAAAATTAAAATTACGGAAGAAAGAAAAAATGTGTTGATAGACATAACAGTACCGAGAATAATTATTGGCAGTAGTTATAACTTGGACAGCGAAATTAACAAAGCAATAACATGGCGGGTTGACTTATTAAAAAGCGAGTTTATCTCCGGCGTAACCACAGCAGCATACGACAATGGAGAAACAAACACTTTGAATGTTGACACCGAAATATTGCTTATGACCCCACGATTAATTTCTCTTGCCTTTACATCAACTCAACATCTCGCCGGTTCAAAAGACAAAGACCCTGAACGTATGTTCCTCGTTTTCGATCTTGTAAACGGAGAGTTATTAAAGGAGGGCAATGAATTGTTTCGAGATGATTTGGCGTGGTCAGAGGCGGTAAAAGCAATGAAAATGGCTCTGCTTGCCGATTATCAAGGAGATCCGAACTGCGATTTATTTTTCGCGCCCAAACACAATGGCTTTGCCGCGTCTTGTATCGGCGTTGATTGGAATCGCGGGGGGAAACATTTATCTCTCACAGGAGACATTTCAATGTCTATGATTCAGGAATTTCTTGCTCCGTCAGTGCTGTCCGATATTGTTCAGTGATTTTAGGCGATTGCTCTGACTTCTAACCTAAGTTATCCACAGTTTCGTCATAACGACATTCAGTGTCGTTAGTCCACAGTGGACAGGTTTTTCTTTTGGTGGTTAAGTTCTGACATATGACTCAAGAAACTGCGCTTTCAATTCTAAAAACTGGCGCTAATGTTTTTCTGACCGGAGAACCGGGGTCAGGCAAAACCCATGTCGTCAATTGTTTCATCGCTCACCTAAGAAAACACAGCATCGAGCCCGCAATTACCGCATCGACAGGGATTGCGGCAACACATCTTGGCGGCATGACTGTTCATTCATGGAGTGGAATCGGTATAAAGAAAGAGCTGTCGCCTTCGGATATCAAACGCATTAGCTCCAATAAAAACATTTCAGCGCGAATCAAGAAAACCCACACTTTAATCATTGACGAGATATCTATGCTTGATGGGAAAACCTTAATAGCCATAGACCGAGTTTGTAAAGAAGTCCGAGGTTCGGCCGTTCCGTTCGGAGGAATTCAAATCGTATTGGTCGGAGATTTCTTTCAATTGCCTCCGGTTGTGTCTCGAAACGATAGCACCATGACGACTCTATTTGAAAACGAATCCGCGCAGTTTGCTTTCGATTCGTCTGCTTGGACCTTAGCTGAATTTTCGGTCTGCTATTTGTCTGAACAACATCGGCAATCAGAAAAAGATTTTCTTGAATTACTGTCGGCAATTCGATCAGATTCAGTTTCAAAAGAACATCGTGAATGTCTTAACCAGCGCTTAGTCACTCTGTCTTCAAGAGACGCAAATATTACCAAACTTTTCACCCACAACGAAGATGTTGACCGAATAAATTCTATAGAATTAGGAAAAATTGACGGAGAGCTTAAATCTTTTGATATGGAAGAAAGTGGTAACGATGTCCTAATCAAACATCTCAAGCGTGGCTGCCTTTCTCCGGAACGCCTTGAGCTGAAACTTAAATCAGTTGTAATGTTTACAAAGAATAATTCAAAGCTTGGTTTCGTAAATGGAACATTGGGCACCATTACTAATTTCGATAAGGAGAGTGGTTTTCCTGTCGTTAGAACCAGAGAAGGCAAAGTAATAGTTGCGGGGCCAATGGAGTGGTCTATTGAAGAAAACGGAGAAGCGGTGGCCTCAATAAAACAGGTACCTCTTCGCTTGGCTTGGGCAATGACCGTCCACAAAAGCCAAGGCATGTCTCTGGATGCGGCTTTTGTGGATTTGGGCGGGGCTTTCGTTGAAGGACAAGGATATGTGGCATTATCACGCGTTAGAAAACTGGATGGCCTTTTCTTGGCCTCGTATAATGACAAATCTCTTACTGTTCATCCATTAGTAAAGGCGAAAGATTCTGATTTTCAACAAGCATCAGGAGAATTAGAAATCGATTTCTTTAAATTACCCAAAGAGAATCTGGAAAAAATACAAAATGATTTTATAAAATCTTGCGGTGGCAAATCTGCCTCGACCCCCGCATCAACAAGCAAAGCATATTCAGTTGAGACAATCCGCACCAAACACTCAAATGCCTATAGCCCATGGGGCAAGGAAGAAGAACAGATACTTCTAAGGCATTATGGCGACGGGAAAAAGATCAAAGAAATCGCATGCCTGATGGGACGACAACCGGGAGCAATAAGATCCCGCCTTAACAAACTCGGCGAACTATGAGTTATCCACAATTTAATCATAACGACATTCAGTGTCGTTATATTAAGTGGCTGAATAGTAAACCCCATTTTCTTTGGCTAACTTTCGAATTAAGCCTTCTCCGATTAATTCTTTTAAATTTCTCTTTACCGTCCTTTCGGACAATATGCTGAACTCGCCGATTATCTCTTTAGTGCGGGAGTTGGGAGAACGTTTTATGAAACTAAAAATCCTTTCTTTGTTTGAACTTTCCCTCAAACTTTTTGGACGGACATTTTTGGTAGCCGAAACAATGGGTTTATCCTCTCTGGGTTTTGGTATAGATTGAACCGGCTGATGATGCAATCTGACCAGATTAAGTTTAAAGTCCAGTAAATTCCTGCGGGCGTATAGAAGGGGAGTAGTGGATACAAATTTATAGTGTTCCAAGTATTCCAAAAGCTCTAAAAGACTATCAAGGTTATTTTTAAGTTCAAGAAATGATACATTGTGCGACATGCTGTCCTCTTCTTTTGCTTGATTAAACAATCTAATATAGCCGGCGATGAGTCCGGATGTTTTGTCATATAATTTCTGGGCCAAGAACTTGTCTTTAAGTCCTGCAAAAAGTTTGACCAGAAAAATTATGGAGTTCGTAAAATTTTTGAGACTCTCCTCTTCCATACGAGACATACTAAATTAACTTAGAAACAATATCAACCCTCACACTTACTTAAAAATTGCCACACCTTGTAGCGACCGCACTTTTTTAAGTAAGTGTGAGGGTCAAGGAGAGTTCTTGAAAAGTTCTCTGGCTCTGTCCCAATGTTCAGGATATTCTTTTTGTTTTAGCCAGTACCACCACTCTGCTCCCCACAAATAAGAGGCCTCAAATCCTGTCTTTGAAGAAAAATCTATCATCTCGTTAAATTTATCAATTCCCATTCTTTGCAATTGAATATCAATTGGAGTATCAACTATCGGTTGAAGAAGCCACGGTTCAGCAGAAAGTTCAATTAATATGGATGGTTTGGCTCCGTATATTAATCGCACTAAAGAATGTTTTATCCTGAAAAAAGCAGGTGTTATGGGATATCGGATAGGGCCCAAATAATTTCTCCACCAGACATACAAATAAATACTGGTTCCAAATACATCACCCGACCGGTATGCTTGATACCAGGTTCCAAATTCACCACTGTCAGTGATGATTATGGGATGAATCGGGTCCAATCGATGAACTAAATCAATTTCTTTTTTCAAAACTTCATGAGCGATAATGTTGTGCTGTTCACAAGAAGACCTACTAAAAAAAGAAAGGAAAGGTTCGTTTTCAACCTGCCAATACTGTAGTGCCGGAGAATTCTTATATCTTTTCACAACAGTTTCAAGATATTTCAAAAGCTCCTTTTCGTGCTGGTCGGGAGATAGGCTGGAAACCCATTCTGGTGTGTGGCATTCAGGCCAACCTGGAAGGCGATGGCCCACAGCCAATATTATTGTCGCGTTCCTTTTTTCGGCCTCCACAACTTGAAAATCAAGCTCAGAAAAATTATAGACGCCCTTTTGAGGTTCAGTGAGAGGCCAATGAGCGGTAAGTCGAAGATGTCTCACTTTTAAGTCATCCAACATGGCTAAATATGTTTTCTTCCAATCAAGCTTAAGCTCATCAGAGTGGAAACGACTGAAGGAAGTACCATAGACAATATTTTTTTCTGGAGACATGTCCAGCGACAGAATCCAAAACGAAGCAATAATTACAACAAGAATCCAGATGGTTATTCGTTTCTTTGTCATTATTTAAATGTCATTATTTAAAAAAGATAAACAAACCCGCACCAACAATAATTATCCCGGCCAATTTTTCCCAAAAGACCCTGCCCTTAATATTCTCAGATATTCCGGGAATTTTATTTCTAAAAATCAATGCTAAGAAAAATATAAACACAAACTGAAGACTTAACAAGGCATTGACCATAGAAACATTTCCCAGCTTGATTGCCACGTAAAGAATCGCAAAACCCAAACCGGCAATTATCTTGTTAACCAAAAACACAAACCTTGAAGAGTGGGAAGAACCCTTAAGGGCTAAAGATACCTCCCTGCGAGTCAAAGGATAACACAACATCAAAAGCGCCATACCGACAAGGCCCATTCTTGTCCAGAAAAAGCCGTTTAAAAAAGTTGAATTGTTAAATGTGAGTTTTAAGAGAACAGTTGAGAGACCAAATGCAATTCCTGATATTATTGCTTCCCGCCAAATTCCTCCGTTTCCGGCTTTCCCTATTAATAAAATACCGACAACCATAAAACCAATAGCCACAACATCGGAACTGGAAAAATAATCTCTTAATATCAATACTGAAAAAATAAATGTAAATATAACACCCAAAACCCCGACTTTTGTAGAAGCAACCGATATGTCGGCTTTTCTAATGGCCTTGTATAAAAATACTAAAGCCAATAAAAACGCCGCTCCGGATGCAAAAGAAATTAGAAAATAATAAAAATTCACCCAGTAAATACCGAAGGGTAGCAAAACAACTACTACAGAGCTTAAAATTCCCACCCAAAAAGCGTAGGAAATCGGACGGAGAATAGGGGCAGAGAGAAGGTGTTTGTCTATAACAAACGCAACGGCATTTAAGGCATAGGCAACAACTGCAAGATAAGGCCAAAGCATGAAAATTGACCTAATTACTAATTAACCTAATTAATCTAAATAATTTTTAGAAATTAGAAATTAGAAATTAGAAATTTAAGAATCAATTTCTAATTGATTCATCTTACATATTTTAGCATATTCCAGAGCCGAAGGACGAATTTTTCTGGCAAATGTCGCATAATCAACTTCAACCAGACCAAATCGTGGTTTAAAGCCATGTGCCCATTCAAAATTATCCAAAAGAGACCAATACGAATAACCCCTCACATCAACACCATCATGAATGGCCTGCCAAACCCACTGAATATGCTCTTTAATAAAACTCTCTCTCAATTCATCCTTACCATCGGCAATTCCATTTTCAATAATATAAATAGGTTTTTTAAATTTTTTTAATTCCATTAAGCGATAGTAAATACCCTTTGGATATGTTTCCCAACTCATTTCCGGCATCCAACCTTGTTTGAATAGAGTCCGATAGCTCCCGGGCACCCGGCGATCAACATGATAGTAGTTCAAACCCAAGAAGTCGTAATAGGGAAGAGCTTTTTCCCAAAAATAAAGATTCCTTTGATAGTTATATATCTTGCCTATTATTTTTTCATACCATCGGTTGCCATGAGCGCTATAAGTATTATTCTCCACTAATCCCACTTCTACATTATGCGACACAAGGGAAGTATCTGGAAGCGTTTGCGGAACACCATATATTTTCTTTATCTCCTGATAGGCGAGTGCTTGTGCTCTTACAAAATTCTTACGGACTTTTATAAATTCAAAAATATTCTTATGTTGCGGTGGCCACTTACCATTTAGATATGCGAACCCCGCATACATGCTGGAGGCCTCATTAAAAGTTATCCACAGCCCTACCCTATCCTTTAAGTTATCCACAACATACTTTATGTAGCGTGTAAAGATTTCCGGACTATCAACGTTTAGGAACCCTCCTTTTTCGGCGAACCAAACAGGATTCGTGAAGTGCCAAAGCTGAACTATTGGCTCTATTCCCCTCTCCCTCAATGCCTTGACCACATTCACATAATGATGCATGGCTTCATGGTCAAACTTCCCTTCTTTGGGTTCTATTCGTGACCATTCAATGGAAAAACGATGAATGTTTTGATTCAAACTTTTGACAATATCAAAATCCTCCTCATAGCGGTTATAACTATCACAAGCTTTTCCCGACTGATATTCTAACGGACGAGTTTTCTCCCACTCTGACCAATCGTTATGATTGCCACCTTCTATCTGATGGGCCGATGTGGCGCTCCCCCACTTAAATCCTTCCGGAAATTTATATTCTTCCATAAATCTATTATAACAAAAAACGGGTAAAAATTCCCGTTAATCGCCCAAAGCCTTCATTCTGACGATTTTTTCATGCTCACTGCGAGATTCATTCTTTATTGACCGAATGATAGCTTGGCGACTTACATATCTGCCCGCAAAATTATCTGCCTCTATTTCTTCCTCTATACGCGATTCCTCGTTTGGTCCTTTAGGAAAATGTCCCAGAACAACATGCGCCAACTCGTGAGCAATCACCGCTTCGGTTTCTTCTCTTGTTAAAAGATTAAACGAGCGGGAGTCCATTTTAAGCAACACATATCCTTCAAAAAATGTCCACAACTGGGGATTTGGATTCTGCGCCAACTGAGAAATTATAGTCGGCAAATTCTTGCCCCCATCTAATTCAAATTGTTTTTTAAGAACTTCGCTAAGAAAATTGGCCCTTTGAATTTTAGCAACCATGCTGATGTTTTCTGATTGATAATTTCCGGTATATATAGGCCACAAAGGATAGGCCACAAAGATACCTAAAAACAAATTAAGAATCGTGGAAAAAACCAAAGCCACAACGATATAAGTTTCTTTTTTCAAGATATAACCTTTTTAAAAGATCCGTCGGTTCTTACTATAGTCTTTTATGCAAAAATGGCAATTGTCTCTAAGGAGCCTGAACAGCCATGAGTTCAACTTCAAAAACCAAAGTGGAATTAGGGGGTATCAGTCCATTGCCTACATTTTGAGAACCATAACCAAGTGAAGGGGGCACAATAAGTTTACGCTTACCACCGACCCTCATTCCGGGGATGCCTTGGTCCCAACCCTTAATCAACTGGCCAACCCCAATTTGAAAAGTTGCCGGTCCGCCATGTTTTTCCGAGGCATCAAAAACAGCGCCATTTTCTAAAGCGCCGATATAATTTACTGATATCGTATCCCCGGCTTTGGCTTCGGGGCCGGTGCCAACTTTCAAATCTTCAATTTGTAATCCGTTTTCCATTTTTATTATTTTATTTGCTTCAGGTGTCGGTATTGGAGTGGGTAAAGGTGTCATGCTGGTCGTCGGATTTAAAACGACATCATTACTTTTTTTGTAAAAAATAAAAGCGGTAATACCAACGAAAACCACCACTAATGTTATGGCAAAAATAGATTTAGTCATCTAAATATACTATCAGAGTGGTCTTGGTTTTTCAATCTGAAAGAGTTCTGGATCAATAGTTCTTTGAAAACATGCCCTTTCGGCTTCATGTTGCCATGTTTGTATTTCACCTCCAGGATACGGATACATAGCAGGAACAACTTTTGAGCGATTGGTATTTTGATCTAAACTTGAAGTTTCAAATGTGGCGCAGAGTTCAAATTTCAAACTACCCAACTTGGAATATTCATAAGATAAGTCAGTCTTGGGATCTTTTGGAATCACTATCCCCAAAATATCGTTTGCCACCTGATTAAGGTTTTGTGGTAATTCATTTTTCTTCTGCCAATAATTAATAATGTGGCTCTGCAATAAAGAGAGGTCTTGTGTCCGTCTTTCATCAAGTCTTACAACTCTTTGATTCTGAGGCGAACCAGCAATAAAGAAACCGGACACAATCGCCACAACAACAACCCCAACTACTGCCCAATGATAAACACCTGCTCCAATAAGCCACTTCTTTGGCTTAGCTTTTAATTCTCGCAATTCAAAATAATAGTGAGAAAACACCGAACCGGCTATAAACATAATCGTCAAAACCTTAAGAATAAACCGCATCGTTATTTCTCCGTTTAAATAAGTATTAATAAGAGCAACCAAATCCCCTATCAATACTAATGCGGCCACAAAAACAGTAAGATATAGAAGCCATTTTCTTATCTTTAGTTCACGCTTTTCAGGATTTTCCTGGATATCTTTTTTCAAAAATCTCGTAACCCAGACATATACAGGGAAAATAACTATCAATGTCGCCAAAGACTGACGAATTGTCCCGTAATAATTTGAAGGTGAAAAATAATAATCATTTATCAAGTCAGGAAAATATATATTTATGTATTGAAAAACAAGAATGCCAAAACTAATGGCGCTTGCCACAAGGGTGACTATTGATAACAAATACATGAAGACATCCCGGGGTAAATTTTTGTTTATATCCATAAAAATTATGTTATTAGTTTAATTATATTTTAACTAATTTTTGTACCAGGAGCAACTTCTTTTTCTGGGATAAGTAATACTGGACCAGCTTCACTGCCGGCAGCAAGAACCATACCTTGGCTTTCAAGACCCATTAAGGAGCGGGGTTCAAGATTTGCAACTATAATAATTTCTTTTCCTACCAAATCCTCGGGGTTATATGATTTAGCGATGCCGGAAACTATCTGCCGTTTTTCGTCACCAAGGTCCACTTCCAATTTAAGCAACTTGTCCGAACCTTCAACTCTCTCGACTGAAATTACTTTTACAACTTTCAATTCAATTTTTTTGAAATTATCTATGGTAATCATACTTTTTTGAATTCTGTTAATTTAACTCCCGCTTTTTTTGCTAAAGACAGAACTGCTTTAGACGCTTCATAGCGAGACATATAAAAATTCCCGTAAACCACTTCTTTGATCCCGGCATTAACAATCATTTTAAAACAATCATAACAGGGCGAAATGGTCAGATAGATGGAGGCGCTCTCAATGGGAGTTCCGTTTTTAGCGGCTTGAGCAATCGCATTTACTTCAGCGTGAGCTGTTCTAATACAATGCCCGTCAACTATTTCATGTCCAACATCATCACAATGAGGCAAACCTCGGGGAGCACCGTTATATCCGGTTGATAAAATTACTTTATTCTTGGCAATTACCGCTCCGACATTAGCGCGGTCACAAGTTGAACGCTTCGCAACCACTTTTGCTATTTCAAGAAAATATTCATCCCATGATGGTCTGGTTGGTTTTTTACCTTTTTTAAGCTTAGTAACCATAAATTTAGATTATCAGTTTTTTTACAAATAAAAAAGCCATCCTATGATGGAGTGGCTTTTCAAATATTATCACAAAAACTATAACCCGTTTATATCTTTATCTATCGCATCCATCTCACTATTTAAATCCAACACATTAATACTGTCTATGCCCTGATTGATTGAAGCCGATTCAGGATCGGGGGTCGGACTAACACTTGCCTGTTGAACTTGTGGATGTTTAACCCACCAAACAAAAGCACCGAGTACCAGTACACCGGCTAAAATAGTAATCAGACCCATTTTTTTGTTGTCCATGTTGTTTTGTGTATTTTCCATGTTTAATTAATTTATATTATTGAGCTGTCCCGATTTGTCCTGCGAAACACAGTTGACAAATCGAGGATCCTCGATTCCTTACTGAATTTTATTCAGACGGAATCGGGAGAGTTGTAGGCGAAACAGATGATGATACTGATGGAGTCGGTGAAACTTTAGGTTTAATAACGAGCTGAGCCAACGCCACCGCTGCGCTTTTAACCGCTGACTGGGCATTCTTGACCACATCTCTTACTTTTGCCAAATCGGCACCAAGAGCTTGGCGGGCCTTGCCAACATCAGTCTTCAAAGCACTTTCTGATGTGACTTTAATAGAATATGTCTTCCCAGATTGAGTTTCTACAGCTGAACGGGCTGAAGCAATTGCAGTATTGGCTTTTTCTACTGCTAGACGGACAGCCGAAACTTCAAGCCCTCTTTCAGTAGATGCCTTATCAGCTCTCTCATTGATTCTAAGCAACATTTCTTCTAATTTATCCAACACATTAGAAAAATGTTCCATCATTTTTTCGTTCAAAGCGTCAATTCGCTGGTCAATTCTTTCAACGGTTTCTTTTTTACGCTCATCTTTTATTTTTTCCAAGCTTGTTTTGAGTTTTTCTCTCTTGGTTTCTATCTCCTTCTTCAATTCTTCTCTCTTGGTTTCAACTTCTTTTTTGAATTCTTCTCTTCGTTTTTCAATATTTTCTTTAAATTCTTCTCTTTTTGCCTTAGCTGTGTCACCTAACTCTTCTGCCCGTTTTTTGGCATTTTCCCTTACGGCTTCCGCCTCTTTTTTAAGCCGTTCTTTGGTTGCCTCAGCATCAGATTTCAAATTTGTTTTGATGTCCTTAACTTCTTTCCTAAATTGATCTGTTTGCTCCTGTGCCCTTACTTTTAAAACCGGGCTCGGCGAAACAGACGGAAACAGTTTGTTTGTATCCTCTTCAGCCAAAGCTAAATAACCTACCGACAAAACACCGACTAACACCGAAGAAATAATGTATTTATTCATATATATTATTATGAGTTATTTTTAATTTAAAATCAATAAGTCTAACGATTTTTCCATTTCATCAAGCTCCTGCTCAAGAACTGTGCTTTCTCTAAGATTGTATCCTTGGTTTCTAACAGCCGAATACATTGAGGCATTGAGAGTGTCAAATTCGTTACTTGCTTCACTAAATTGCAAAAACAAAGAACCAGCAGTTCCTAAAATCGCAATCAAAGCCAAAGCAAAGTAAAAATCAACATACTTTTCAATTAATTCTCTGATTTGTTCCATCTTTATTTTTGTTTAGTCATTAATAATATTATACCAAAAACAAAAACGAGCGCAAAGCTCGTTTGTTTATAACTGTTCAATTTTTTCTATCTCTATATCGGGAACACATTCTCCAAAGATTGTGTTTTTATAAGCACAGGAGATGCCAAGCCATTTTCCGGTGATTGTGACCATTCCTTCAAATTTCCACAGCTCACCGGAATTGGTATCTGAAAGACAAGCTAAAGCAAAATCATATTTATCAAACTTACCTTTTAATCCAACACATGAACCATCGGTCATGGTTGAGATTATTTCCCCACTCCAAACAACGCCAACCGGTTTAGAAAATTCTTTTTCGTCATTAGCCCAAATCATAGCCAAACCATTAGTGCCCAAAACACCGGAGCGGTAAATCGCAAACACGCTTATGACCAAAAGAAGAAATATTATAATAAACTTTTCTTTATTCATCCCGACTATAATAACACCAAATACGATAAGGCAATCTGTTGATAATAAAAAAACCGCGCAAAGCGCGGATAGAATAAAAAACTTATTGAATACCTTGACCAACGAAGGCCTGACAAGAAATTGCGTGGATAAATATACCAAAATATAGTAGTTGTCAAATACAATCTCTCCTTGTGTAATTTAGGCAAAGATTCTATTGTTTTGAGTATGTTTCTTTAAAAAGGGGGGTGAGTATTGATTAACATAATCATAACCTTCTTAAATCATGTAAATTTTAAGCTTCTTGTTTCAATTATCATTTACTTTTTTACTGCAGATAACTGGATGCTTTCTGTCTGGTTGTGTGTTTTCTTGTTGGCAAGTATCTGGGACATATTGAGCACTTATACCTTCGTCTACATTCATGACTTAGGCTGGAAAAATGAAGATAATGATTTAATTCATTGGTTAGCCAAATATACAAATTACCATTGGGCATCTATCTTACATCCTTTATTTTATTCTGGATTATTTTGTGTTTTTTATGTTTTGTGGCCTTGGCCGGGATTTTCAATATTCATCATAATATTTTGCTCGGTCGCAAGATTCATGGCTGGAATAATTAATTTTTTAACCCCGCTGACAGAACCTTGGAAAAGCGTAGCTCAACAAAATAAAAGCCCCTTATGACAGGGCTTTTTTAGATATTAAATAATGTTACCAACTTCCTGATGAACCGCCTCCGCCTGAATGGCCTCCACCAAATCCACCGAACCCGCTTCTGCCTGATCCTGAACCCCTCCTGCCGCCTATCCACCAAGGCAACATTTGGCCGGTTTCTTTTGCAGCAGTATATTTTCTGGAAACAATGTAATCAAGCCAAAGACCCAATGGTATGAAAATTATCGCCGAAACAAATCCTAAAACAACAGTAAGACCGAGCCCAACAATCAAAGCTGTTATCCCCCCTACAATTCCCCCGCCCCACCAAGACTTGGACCGAGCCAAAACACTTCCCGTCCACACAAGAAATACCCACGCCACCCAAAGCATAAAGAAAAATGAATCGCCATTAATTCCACTGCCTCTGTTTAAATTTGTATCGGGCTTAAACTCCCCCTTTGTTATTGAAATAATTCCGTCCACACCCCCACTGATTCCTCCGTAATAGTCTCCTTTTTGAAAAGCTGGCCTTAAAATATTTTGTATTATCCAAAAACTTTGAGCATCTGTAAGTGCTCCTTCTAACCCATACCCGACTTCAATTCTCATCTGCCGGTCATCACGGGCAACAAGAAGAAGGACGCCATTGTCTTTTTTTTCTTTTCCAATTCCCCAATCTTTAAAAAGTTTTTCTGCAAAATTTTCAATTGTATCTCCTTTAAGACTTGGAATAATTACCACCGATAATTCATTACTGGTATCTTTTTCAAAACTCGCTATTTTAGTTTCCAATGATTGTTGTTGTTCCGAAGTAAGCACTCCCGCAAAATCATTTACAAAACCGGGTGGGGTGCCCGGGTTTTGATAACTAAAAACAACCAAAGGAATCAAAAGAAAAATACCGCCCAAAACTTTGATTACCTTGGACATAAGAAATCAGAGAATTATTTTCTACAAATTAACCCCGGGAACTTTATCTGCTCCCGGCTGAGATTCAAAATATTCTTTTTCCCCAAACCCAAAGAGCGGAGATAGGGTATTGGCTGGAAATCTTTTTACTTTTGTATTGTAAATTCTTACCGCGTCATTGAACCTGCTTCTCTCCACACTTATCCTGTTTTCTGAACCTTCAAGTTGAGCCATCAAAGTCAAAACTGTTTCCGAAGAACGAAGTTGCGGATAGTTTTCCATAACAACAAGTAGTCTGCCAAGAGAACTCTCTACATCATTGGCAGCTTTAACTTTATCATTCACATTACCAGCTCCGGTGTAACGAGTTCTGGCTTCAGCTAAATCACCAAAAACTTTTTGTTCCTGCGCCATAATACCCTTCACTGAATTAACTAAGTTTGGTATCAAATCAAAACGCCTCTGATACTGGGTTTCAACTTGAGCCCATTGACCGGTGATATTTTCATTTGTCTTAACCAAGCCATTGTACAAAGACCACGAATATAAAGCCAAGACCACCACCACACTTAAAACTGTCCATATAAGTTTATTCATCTCGTTATTATAGTATGTTTAAAATATTGTTTCAAGGGTGATGGGTGTGATAAAAAAGTGAATTAAAAACAAAAACTCCTTCTCTTGATTGGAGTTATTTATCATACTTTGGTTTGTATAAAACTAAATTTTATCAAAGTATTTATTAATGTTTATAAGTGTTTAACAATGATGACTGTTTTAGGGTGGCTGTCATATTACTAATCAGATTTCATGTTCACTAATACTGTTTGGAGATTCCATTTGCCCAGCCGAATATTTGTCTAGCCAACATAGAACTAGCTTTGACTCTTATTCTTAAAAGACTTCGTTTTGATTTCTTTAAAACATAGTACCGAGAAAAATTGGCTTTTGAAAATCCAGTTATATCGGCCCAATAATTAACGGCTTCATTAAGTAGATCTGGCTTATCTTTTCCGATATAAATATCAAAACTTATTTCCTCATTTTTTATTCCTCCAATATCCACCAGCCACTTAATAAATAGTTTTATGAGGTTTGGATCAGAACTTGTAAATCGAACGCCCTTTTTTAAATCACTATCGTTTTTATTTAATAATCTTTCTCTCCAATATAGGACAACTCCCATCAACCAAAGTTCTCTTTTTGAAATTTTACCAATCTCTTTTGCTGAATTTTTTTGTATTTCTTCAATCGCTTTAAAGGTTTTTAATTTTTTTGTTTCAGAACCTTTTTGAGCTGCTTCAATTCTCTTTTTTTTCAATCTTGCCAGTTGAGGTTCCGACAATTTTATATCCCGAAACCAGTAAGAAAGGGTTGATTTTGGAACAGGACAAAATTTCTTAATTTCTGAATACGAATATCCCCCTTTTCGGAGCTCAATTGCGAAATCTTTGGGGTTGTTTTTTTTGATATGAACCATGCTACTTGTTTAATACTAATACAATACCATAGTTCAATGGACCTTGAAAATACCCTTATCCACAGCCATTATTTGAGGTTCTACTTAAATCGCCTCTTTGAGAGGTTGCTTACCCTGTTTTTAAGACCTTAGTAAAAATTACCGAAATATTTTCTCCTTGTTTGAGTATTTTTCTGTTATTTCTGATTACCGTTTTAGGATAATTTGACCTAAAAAGTGTTTCGATTTTAAAATAACCGTGAGTATTTTTACCGTTTCGCTTGACTACTTCCTGCGGTTGCGAAGATGAGAGATTAAAAAAGATATACCCAACGAGATGGCACAAAAAATACCGAAAACAATTACATACATTACAATTATTACCGGCATAACTATTACACCCCCCAAACCTGCGCCACTTGAAGGGGTGGCTAAACGATTAAAGACATAGATAACGATACCAACAGAACCTACTATAAAAACCGCAAGGTGAAAAAGAAATATTTTAGTTTTTTTCATTTTTTAATTAAGGCTAATTTTTTATCTCTATGTAAATTTTTAATTTCAAATTCGCGTTTTAATGCTTTGCTTCTTGTTTTAAGTTCTTCGATGTATAAAATCTTTTTTACTTTTTTTGATCTGGTATATGCACCTCCCTTGCCTAAGCGATGCTCTTTAAATCTGCGCTGAACATCCGTAGTAATACCTGTATACAGACTCCCATCCTTGCATTCTATGATATAGACATAATACATACTTGGCCACGAACCGTGGAGTGAGAGAAACTACCTACTGGATAGCTCATTTCTCTGTTTTAGTTTAAGTTGAAGCATCTCCATTCTAAGTCTCTTAACTTCTTCCTTGAAATGATCCACTTTGTTTTTTAAATCCTCTGACTCATTTGAGTGTGGTTCATTGACTTGAACAAATACTCGCATTTGTTCTATTTGTTTTTCCAATTCTAAGATTTTATCTCGAGTGTTAGATGATAAAGTTTCTTGGGTCGTATGTTTTTGTTTTTCAGGATTTTCCATTTTATTGTTTACTTTGAAATATTAACCCATTTATTGCGAACTACTTTATATCCATCAAGATTATAATTTAAAAACCCTTAGATTGTTAATATCCGTTCTCTCCTCAATACTTGTATCTTTAACTATCGGCAAAACCAACTCCCCCATCAGCCCTTCAAGCTCGTAATCCAACGTAAAATACTTTTCAGCTTCTTCTTTTGCGTAGTCATTCAGATTTGTTGCAATCGTAATATGGGGCTTAAAATTTATCTCATATTCTTTGTTGGCATCATCCACATATAAATCATGGTCTCTCAATGCCAATATTAATTCTTTTTGAAAATTGGTAAGAAAATTATTTTCCCTTGCGTTTAGCATAAAGACATATTTTCCATCAGACTCTTTTTCTATAACCAACTTATCAAAAAGTAATTTCTTATCAATTTCGCTAATGCTTATGTTTTTGATTGTTTCAGTTATCCTTGATTCCAAGTCATAAATTTGTTTTTCATCAACATAACGAGGCTGGATAAGAGTAACATGCAAATCAACCGGCTCAAAGTATTTATTCAAAAACCCATCAAACCATTCTGGTTTTTTGGTAAGTTTTATTTTTATATAAAGTGCGAATATCTTCATAAATTATTTTTGCTGGCGATCTCGAGTTAGAACCTTTATCCGATCAAGGCCAGTAAGGCTTTTCTAGCTATCCTGAATTTTACCACGACGAAGACTCCCAAGCAGATTATTTTTTAAATAATCTGGAATAAAGTTCTGGGTCCTGGTTTTTAATAGTTTCGGCCCATTCTCTTACAACCCCTAACTCTTCCTCCCAGTTTTTAGCTGATAGACCAAAATGTATAAAAGGTCTAAGTTCTTCTACTTTTGATTCAGGCGGTAAATCCACATATTCTACATATCTTGACCGTAATAAATCAATAACTTCAGATTCTTTCATATCTGGTCTATGTAGCTCTTTTGTTGTGTTGGAATAATTTTCAACAGCAGAAAGCGGATATCCAGATAGGATCCCGGCCTCAATGTCGTCATGTTCTTTAAAAGCCTTGCTAAGTTTTTCCGCATCGTCTTGAGATTTGGCTACATAAAATTTTCTTTTTTTATCATTTCTTAAATCTTCGGCCTCGACAAAATAAAGACCGAGTTCGTGAAGATTATCTTGCCATTCATTGCCTTCTCTAGGAACATTAATATCTACTGCTTTTTTACGGCCGGCTAGCAAAAGAATTAAATCGACTTTATCTAAATCTCTTATTGGCAAATTCTCAATTTTTTCAATCAAAAATCTTTCAAATTTAGGTCTCCCTGGTTTTTCTAAATTATTCTCCATAATACTCTTCGAGCTATGCTCAAATTGGCTGCGGGACATGGATTCTGACATTGATAAATTCCAAACTGAACTGCGGGGCCTGGATTCGAACCAAGATACTCGCCTCCAGAGGGCGAAGTCCTACCGTTAGACGACCCCGCAGTTCAGGCAAGAATTTAACTTAGAATTATTTTCCTAAATTCATTACCTCCTTTTAATTTTTTAAGATAATTTTCTCTTTTTCTCGCTTCTCCTCTTGTGCTAAAAATTTCTCTCTTGGCCAAAACAAATGGGATTCTGTTTTTAGTTGATCTTACTTGGCCTTTATTGTGTTTTTCAAGTCTTTTCTCTAAGTTATCTGTTTGGCCTATATAATAACCCTCGTCCTTCAAACTTTTTAAAATATATACAAAATACATAATTTATCCTATCCCGCCTTAGCGGGACCCCGCTGTGGCGGGGCCACTATACGATCCCGCAATGAATATCCACCCGTTTCGGGCGGATATTCATCCCGAGAAAAACGAGGGAAACTTTTACAATAATATACAACAAAAAAAGCGTTTTATCAACGCTTTCCTAATGAGGATTAGAACGCAGTTCCTTTGGCCAAGTCCGAGGCAAAAGATGAGTATCGGGCGAACCATACTGATGTATGGTGAGCACGAAACGGAATCTTTTAACGAAGGAATTGAGCAAAGCCTTGCGTCCGGCCGTAAGTAATAGGCCGAGCAAGGCGAAGGAGCAAGTTATAATTAGATTTTGAGAAATCGGCGTATTGCCACAAAACTTGAAGTCACTCCGAGTAAAATTCCAATAAAGAAAAGTAAGAAAATAAATTGAATGATGTTGGATGCAAAATAACTTATCAAGCTCACACCGGGCATCAATGATTCAATTTTAGGCGAAATAAAGAAAGCCACAGGATAGAATATCACAGTCACTATTCCCGCTGCCAAAGCTCCATACATACCGCCTTCAACCAAATAAGGAGCTTTGATGTGCCAATTGGAACCTCCCACCAATCGCATTATCTCTATCTCTTGTTTCTGGCTATAAATTGTAAGCCGGACAGTATTGAATGTCACAAGTATAGCAATCAGCGCCAAAGCCATTGTAAGAAGGAATCCCCAATTCTGAAGACCACCTGAAATAGACAAGACTCTTGCAATAACTTGTTCGTTCTCATAAAAATTTATTTTATCAACCAAACTCCTAAATTTATTTCCCTCAAGAAAGGTAACAATAGACGCATATTGAGCAGAATCCTCTGCCTTAACATTCAAGGATGCCTGTAGTGGATTCTCATCCAACTCCGCCAACGAATCTTGAACCAAGGTATCTCCGGCATGTCTTTCTTTAAATTCATTCAAGGCCTGATCTTTTGAAACATATTCAACATTTTTTACAGTACCCAATGATTCCAAGTCGCTTTTAACTTTGGCTATCTCTTCTTCGGATGCATCATTCTTGAAATAGACACTAACATCAACTTTTTCTTCCAAGCCGGAGACAACTTGAGATGCAAGATAATTCAAGGACATCAATCCGGAAAACAAAACCAAAACCAACACCATAACTCCGGTAGTGCCCATGCTCAAATAGGAATTACGCTTAAAATTGGTCCAGCCTACATCGAAGATTCTTCTGAAAGATTCTTTCATAAATTTCTAATTGCTCTAATTGACCTAATTATTCTAAATAAACCCCAATTCTTAAATCTTGTTTAGGTTAATTAGAAATTAGATTAATTAGGTTAATTTTTAAATCACATATTTACCGTTTTCAACTTGGTCCCGAACTATCTTGCCCTTTTCTATGCTTAAAACTCTTTTTCCTATGGCATTTACCACTTCCCTGTTATGGGTGGCCAAAATAACCGTTGTGCCCAATTCGTTTATCTTCATTAATAATTTTACCACATCATAACTATTCACCAAATCAAGATTTCCAGTCGGCTCATCAGCCAAGATAATTCTGGGTCTATGTATTAAAGCTCGGGCAATCGCCAGTCGCTGTTTCTCTCCGCCCGATAATTGATGAGGGAAACTCTTGAGCTTGTCCCCCAATCCGACAATTCCCAAAATCTTGGGAACATCTATCTCAATTTCATCTCTATCGGCTCCACAAACCTCCATGGCAAAAGCAACATTTTCAAAAGCAGTTTTGTTGGATAGAAGTTTAAAATCCTGATATACGGTCCCTATCTTTCTGCGGAGTAGCGGAATGGCCTTTGGTGGAATGTGCGCCAAATTAACGCCATCAAGAACGATTTCTCCTTTATGCGGAGATATCTCCCGTGTTAAAAGGCGGAGCATGGTTGATTTGCCGGCTCCGGCCGGTCCGATAATAGAAACAAATTCTCCGTCTTTAATCTCCAGATTGACCCCATTTAATATCTCAATGGTTTCATCGTTATCGTAAATTGTTGTAACTTCTTTAAATTCTATCACTGCAGTTAAAAGTTTATAAAGTTATAAAGTTCTTAAAGTTGAACCTTACGAACATTATGAACTTTCCGACTTGATGAACTTGTCGAGTTCTCCATTGAGAATTCGATCCGGCTGAGATGATTTGACTCCGGTCCTATGGTCTTTAACCATCTGATAAGGATTCAGAACATAAGATCTGATTTGACTTCCCCACTCTATCTCACGCCTCTCGGATTTTAATTCGGAAAGTTCTTTGATTTTTGCCTCTTCCATTTTTTGGGCAAGACGGGAAATAAGAACCTGCATGGCTTTTTCTTTATTTTGACCCTGGGACCTTTCCGACTGAACGGCAACTGCAATTCCGGTTGGAATATGAGTTATTCTTACAGCAGTCTCCAATTTATTTACATTCTGTCCGCCCGCCCCGGATGAACGGAAGGTATCTATTCTTAAATCGTTGGGGTTTATTTTTAAATCTTTGCTTATTATTTCAGGCAGAACTTCAATCAAAGCAAATGAAGTGTGGCGTAATCCTTTAGCCGAAAACGGCGATATCCTCACAAGACGATGAACCCCCGACTCTCCCTTCAGGGTATTATATATATTATCACCAACTATTTCACAGACAGCATTCTTGATTCCTTTCTGTTCTCCTAATGATTGGCTAAGAACCGTAAATCCCCAGCCCTTGTTTTGGGCATATCGCTGGTACATTCTCAAAAGCATTGATGCCCAATCTTGAGCATCTACACCTCCGGCTCCCGAATATACATATAAAAGAGCCTTATTTTTCTCATAGTCGGCCACAAAGCAATTATCTCAAAAATTTATCAGAATTTCAAATGGAGCCGGAGGTGGGAGTTGAACCCACGACCTATTCTTTACGAAAGAATTGCTCTACCACTGAGCTACTCCGGCATTATACAATTTAATATTATACCACACTTTTGAGTATTTATACGATGACGTTCGAACTTATTGGCAATTCACTAACGACTTATTTTATATACCTAGTTTATCAGCAGAGGCAGCTAAAATCAATTAAAAAAACGGTTTGATTAAACCGTTTCTGTTTTTAGTATGGGCATCTTGTAGGTATTTCCCATTCGACTGATAGCATTGTTGTGCGAGCGAGGCGACTGAGAGCTGTATACTGTCCAACAAGCATCACCAACAATAGAAACCTTAAAATCCTTCTTTTGTAGACCACTACTTGTTCTTATAATGCACGCATCTGTATTCATCCCACAAAGTATCACATTGTCATCCAAGGAAAGATAAGGGGCTATCTCATCTGAACCATCATCATCAAATTTAAATACAATCTGACTACCCAATGCAAGCGATGCTAGTTCATCGATAGGCATTAAAAACCTTTTATTACGAAAGGAGGTAATAATAACAAAAATTACCTTATCTACTCGAGTCGCTAATTTCAGAATATTGGATACAACAGTTGAGTGTCTTTTCCACCATTTTCTATTTAAATACTTACCGTGATATCTACTTTGAGTAGTTCCTGTTTGCATGTCTATCACTACTAGAACTTTTGCCATTCAGTTTCCTTTGGAAATGAACTTCCACATATTAAAACATAAGATACTAGATTGCACAAGGTTTTAGGTTCGGACCTCAGAAAATTAAATAAGCCGTTTTCTTTTGAACGCAATCCCCGAAGCTGATTTTAAATATTTTTCAAAAGCTTCAGCTTTTTCTTGTGTAGCAAATGCACAATACCAAATAACCTTCCAAGGCCTAAACTTACTTGTATGTTTATTAGCTCCTGAATTGTGAGATTTTAAACGCTTTTTTAAATCAGAAGATGAACCAGTATATGTTTGGTTTAGAGTAATGATGCTACGAAGAATATAAACGTAATACATTCAAAGATGCTAAGCCGTTCGTAGCCCGATGTCAATTAATTTAAACTCGTGGAGAGCCCTTCTTCGCTAAAGCTACGAAGGGCCATTCTCCGCCACGGGCGTAGAATGGAGCGGGATACGAGAATCGGACTCGTGTCTCAACCTTGGGAAGGTCGCGTATTGCCACTATACGAATCCCGCATTATTAATATCCAAGAAGATACAAAAGCCACTTTTTGTAATTCGGCATTTTGCCTAATAATTCCTCAAAACTTACCGAGTCAATCACCTCTTTCGTGTTTTTGTCTTTATATACAAAAACCACCTCTTCTCCTTGGGCTTTATAATTAAGCTTCAAACGGGCTTCTTTTTCAAGAAAAGCTGGGGTGGTAAAATAAACCAAAAACTTATTTAAGTAATCAGTATCTTTCTGAACTTCTGCAATTTTGGCTTCCATATTTTTAACTTGCCTACCCACCACATCTCTCTGTGAATCAAGTTTAATGGAAGAAAGTGTAAGTCCCAAAACAACAACCCCCGCAAAAACAGTAAACACTTTAGAATTTATAAATTTCATGTTATTATCTATCCATGTTAAACAGAAAAACAATTAGAATCTTCTGGATACTTATTTCCACATTAGTCGTCATATCCATGGTTGGCTTCCTCCTCATCCCAGCGTTTTACTAAGTATAACAAAAACCCCTTCGGTCATATACTCAAAAAGCTCTGCCTCCCTGCTTTTCTCACGGCTTCCTCTTGGACTATTTCCAAAAACTCCTCCTAATTTCTCTGACCACCCGAAGCAACTCCTGTCAGGCCATGCAGCCAGCCCTTTGGGCTGAGCCGTTCCTGACATCCTCGGGTCGGTACCCAGAGAAATAGCGTCAGAATTCCTGAAATAGTTGCCAATCGTGCAGTTTGCGAGAAAATCGGAAAGGCGGAGCTTTTTGTGGATCGACACTACTCATCATAAAATACTTTAACCCGATATTCAGGCAGGAACAATGTTTCTTTGTCGGGTTTAATATCGTTAAGCTTATCCTTATTTTCAGCCAAGTAGTGGCAAATTATTTTAATAGGTATTAAACCAAACCCTTCCGATACTCCCATCGTTTTACTATAAAACACGGATACTAATACATTGGCACCGGCCGAATCACCTGCAATTATTTTTCCACTAAATAATTGTCTTAAATTGGGAAACTTTTTCAATGTGTTCAAAAGTTTGTCTGAATGTCCTCCGTGCAAATATATAATGTCGGCTTTTTGTACCTGTTCCGGAAATAATTCTTCGCTTGCTGTCTCAAACAATAAAGTCCTGTCCCCTTTGTTTTTATTAAATTGTTCAATATCTTCTTCCTTGTTTTTGGCGATACGGTCAAATTCTTTGGCAAAATAGACAAGTAATATTTTTGCTTTTCCGGGAGCACTTTTTAGTATTTCTTGAAAAAAGTCATCATTTTCCTGTTTTCCTCCAGGAGTAAAACCGCCGTGTAAGATAAATTTAGTTTTCATATCTCAATTTAATCATAAAAAAGTTCTAACATCCACGATAAGTTACGACAAAGTAAGCACAACCCGTTGTATTATTTCATGATAGTTTGAATTTCTATTGCCAATCATCATTTATCATTAAAGCAACCAGCGGAAGGAGACACTTTTTACAAAATTAGTAAATTTTTAAAAAGGCGTCTCCTTCCGTACGCATAGAGGTTGTGTGAGCTGTTCAGATTAAAAATTTAACGCTTCAGCATCTTGAGAAAAACATCTTGAGACAGATTGACCCTACCGGTTTCTTTCATGCGCTCTTTGCCTCTTTTCTGTTTCTTCCACAGTTTCATCCTGCGAGTTATGTCTCCGCCGTACATATGCTGAGTAACATCTTTTTTCTTTGCCCGAATTGATTCAGAAGCAATTACCTTGCCACCGATTGCCGCTTGAATAGAGACCTCAAACATTTGAGGCGGTATCACTTCCTTCAACTTAGTAACCATAGCTCGTCCTTCTTGATAGGCTTTTTCTTTTGGAACTATTCTTGAGAAAGGCTCCACAAGGTCTTTGGCAATCAAAATATCAAGCCGTATTAAGTCTCCTTCTTGCATATCTTTCGGTTCATAACTCATTGATGCATAACCAGAAGAAACACTCTTTAATTTGTCGTAAAAATCAGTGATAACTTCCGACAAAGGCATTTCGTATTTTAATAAAGCCGTTTCCTTACCTAAATAATCGGTACCTTTATATACATTCCTAAGAGTAGATATCAATTCCATTACACTGCCCACATAAATAGTCGGCGTAAGCACTTCAAGATAAACAATCGGCTCGGCAATTGCTTTTATTCCGGAAAAATTAGGCAACATTGAAGCTGAACGTATTTTTAACTGATCTCCATTCTGCATTTTAACAGCATACTCCACTGATGGCGATGTGATTATAAGTGAAAGCCCAAATTCCCTTTTCAATCGCTCTGATATTATTTCCACATGAAGCATGCCCAAAAAACCAAGACGAAAGCCCCGCCCCAATCCGGCGGATGACTCCGGTTCATAAACCAAAGAAGCATCGGTTAATTTAAGCTTACTTAAAGCATCTTTTAGCGGATCGTAGTCCTCGCTTTTTTCCGGAAAGAAACTTGCAAAAACCATGGGACGCGGTTCTTTGTATCCGGACAAAGGTTCAAACTTTTCATTTGGATTTTTAAATTTTTCGTTTGTTATTGTATCTCCAACTCTTATTTGTCCGGTATCTTTTAGGCCCGTGGCAATATAGCCAATTTCTCCCGACGACATACCCTCGTCCGAAGCAATCAGATTTGGCGAAAAATAACCCGCTTCTAAAACATCGGCTTTCGCCTTGGCAACAAAGGCCATTATTTTGTCTCCCTTTTTTATGGAACCCTCAAAAACTCTTATGTAGGCAAGAACGCCCTTGTAGGCGTCAAAAGTGGAATCAAAAATAAGTGCCTTAAGACTGGCGCCATCATAAATTTTAGGAGGCGGAACAACTTTGATGACTCTTTCCAGAACCTTCTCCACATTAGTTCCGTTTTTGGCAGAGACCTCCAAAATTTCTTCCGGTTCAATTCCTAACAAATACGAGAGTTCTTCTTTTACTTGTTCGGTTCTTGCGTTAGGCAAATCAATTTTATTCAAAACGGGAATTATTTTAAGACCCTGCTGTTGGGCTAAATGCAGGTTTGCTAAAGTCTGTGCTTGAACGCCTTTTGAGGCATCTACAAGCAATATAGCCCCCTCAACAGCCGCCAAGGAACGCGACACTTCATAAGAGAAGTCTACGTGTCCGGGAGTATCTATAAGATTTAATGTGTATTTCTGGCCATCTAACTCATATGCCATTCTTACGGGCTGAAGTTTTATTGTAATGCCCCTCTCTCTTTCAAGTTCCATGGTATCCAGATACTGTTCGTGCATTTTCCTTTTCTCCACTGTTTTGGTCAATTCCAAAAAACGGTCCGCCAATGTGGATTTACCGTGGTCCACATGGGCCACAATCACAAAGTTTCTTATTTTATTTAACTGTTCCATTTTTAATTCTTTTTTCTATATTTTTACTACATAAATTCATGTCATATAACCGTTGGCTGTGTCGCACAAAAGGACTAATTAAAAATATAAATTTCTTTAAATCGTTTGCATGATTAATATTTAATCGCCAAAGGTCGCCATGATAGATGCCCATTTTACCATATATTTTTTGCTTATCACCTTTTTTAAAAATTAACCTCATCTTATACGAAATACCGACACAATTAAGCCACTTAGAGATAGTGTCAAGAACATTCTTATCATATGAATCTATTTTAAAACGAGCTCGACCTTGATTAATAATAAAGTTTCCTTCTGCGTCAGTGTATCCTGCAATAAAGGCAAAGCGAGTTTTAGGTTCCTTAATCCAAGCCCAAGCACTTTTATCTTTTGGGAGTAAAAATTTAAAGGAATTATTTAAAAAACAGTTCGTATAATAATGACCGCTCGGCCTAATGGTATCATCAACTCTGCCAAATTTTGAAAACAAGGAATTTATAACCTCTACCTGCTCGCTCTGTGTAGTGTGACAACGAACCACAATGGTTTCTGAATTTTCACTTACACGATATACATTTAAATCTCCTATCCTAAATCCAATCATATAGGCCCTCTGTTCATCCTCGCCATCAAAATCAAATTTTTTGTATTTCATTCTTGCTATCGCTGGACTCTTTATGGGAACTCCAAATTCAATTAAACGATTAGTAACAGTGCTCGCGCTACAATTTAAAAGTTTTCCTATTTTATAAGTACTGAGGTTTTTATTCAAATAAAGTTCCTTAAGAGATTCTAATTCTAAATTTAATCTATTATTGGGCATTTATAAATAATAGCATTTTGTGCAATAATAAACAAGTTAGTTTCTAAACTAAAAACCGAATGCCCACTACTGACACTCGGCAAGATAAGAACTATAAAATACTTGAAAAAACACCAAAAGTCAACGCGGGGTAATTGTCATATCCTTATCCAATCGTCCGTCATAATATGGCTTACCGTCCATGTAAAATTTAAAGTCGTTCATATCTAAGCCGGGTTGTTTTTGGATATAAAATTGATAATCCTTGCCTGATGAAGGTACTGCGTATTCCAAATCAACTGTTTTCGTCTCGCCTGGATTTATTATCATCCAGAAACCGTATTCTGTCTTACCGGCTTCCTTGTAGATGGTCACGTCCGTTTCTTCGTCGGTATAACTATCTTCTTCAAACTTTGACAAATCTTCATCTTTTTTAAATTCAGAATTTGTATAATCAATCAATGATTTAAAATCAGGCCTTGAATTACCGATCAAGTTTATAAATTCGGCGTTCTCCGGAACCAAAACCCTGACATAAGTCGGACTTTGTTTATTATAAAATCCATATTTATTATCTCCCCCATTATGCGTACGCGTTATTGAAACCTTGTGTCTTACATCTCCATTTTCAACCTGCCCCGACCCAAGCGTCGGGGTTGTGGCTTGAACTTTCAAAGACGAATCCATAACCAAATCCGTTTTAGACCCCTTCACATTGCTGAAGGTAACCATAAGATAATCAGAATCAGTGTTTTTAACTTGACCGGAAAAACCTTTATCCACTGAAAAACTTTCTAAGTTAAGATCCCTAAAATACATTAAAATATCTTTTTGCTCCATACTGGATACAAACAAATTAAATATGTCCATCCATTTATCCGATTCAGCCGAATAAAGTTTTTTCAACATTTTGGGAGCCAAGTCCATAATTATTTTCTTGGGTTGTTTGCGGTCTCCTTTATACTCAACCTCTTCCTGAAGAGCGGAAAATAAATTACTTGAATCAAGAGTCAAACCATACTCCGGCATTTCAACAGAACCGACAACATCAAGAATGTTAGCCACAATCTTGGGACTAAAAGTTATTACTCCATCCACCTCATAACCGGCCTCTTTTTTAAAAAATTCAGATATTTTTCTGGCGGATGTCGGAAAATCAACAAACCAATTTGCGTCTCTCATTCCCCAATTGGGGGTTATGTGCTGAAGCTGAACCGGCGGAACAATGAGTTCTTGAAGTTGACCATCAAGATTATAGACATCATCAACTTTAAAATCCTGAAGTTTTCCATCTTTGAATGTGACAACACCGTAAGTTCCGGGAAATCCGCCGGTAGGTCTAAGCTCTGAAGGGTTCTGAAATAAAATCAAATATTTTTTAGTTCCTTTTGTTCCAATAAAATCTTCAAGGAATTTAGAATAGTCCACCGAGTCATTAATTAATTTTTCAAAGAAAGGGAGTTTTGATTCAAATTCTTTAAAACTTGCCTGTTTATCTTCGGGTATACTTGATTCGTCTATATCTGCCAGAAGTTGTTTAGCTTTTCCAAGATTTTTCTTTGAAAGTGTCAGAGATTTTTTCAAAGATGAAGATATCGTTCCGATGTTCAAAGCTCGGTTTTGAACATTTTCTGTATCCGATGTCGGTAACAATATCAAATTAGTTTTGGCGACTTCGCCCATAGCGTCAGACATTGCTTGACCAGCATCGGCTAAAAGTTTTCCGGCTTCAACCAGATTTTTTGCCGATTTCAACTTCCCCGCTCCGGGCAAGTCAGAGAGTAAGGAACCGATACTGCCCCCCATAAAGTTTAGATTATCACCAGCCTTAGAAAATTCTCCATACGCCTGGGCAAATTTATCTGAAGCGGAAACAAAATCCATATTTTTGATATTTTCTCCCGCAGTCTCAAGATTAGCAACAGCCGAATTACTCTCTATGACAAGCTGATTCTTGATGTTTATTCCATAGTGGCCAAAAAAAGCGAGAGAAGTCAATCCGAATCCTCCCACCAAAAGCCATGTCCGATTTAATTTGGGTATTTTTATTTTTGGAAATTTAAACTTATTTGGATGAAAATCTGAAGCCTTTTTGGAAAAATCTTCTACCCAAGTGTTCAACTCTTGTGATCCTTGCGCTTCTTGTGATGACTTTAAGGTGAGGAGCCCAAGACTAAAAGCGTCTATTTTTTTAGGCTCACCTACTGGAATTTCGTTTCTGGATGATGGTATCTTCTCATTTATTTTTTTTAACACGGCCTCGTATTCAGGTTTGGGTTCAGTATTATGTATTATGTATTCAGTATTAAGTATGTCGGATTTTTCAATAGCCGACTTCGATTTCTTATACTTTATACTTAATACTTTATACTTAATACTTGGCTCGTGGATTTCCGCTCCTAAAGAAGCCAACTCCACCGAAGCATCAAAGTCATTATTTAAAAAACTTTCAAACTCACTTTTAATGTCTAAGTCTTGTAGGTGTGTCGGTTTTTTTTCTATTTTTCTTTTGTTTGGGATATGACCCTTAATGCTGGAGACCACCGCTCTCCCCTTGTTTATCCTAAATCTTCTTCCCAAATTAAGAATTGATTGAATATTAGAAATTTTTGAAACATCAATATCGCCCGAATTGTCTACGGGTCTGATATCAAACATTGCAGTCATCACCTTATCTTTTGTTTTGGTAATCAAGATTTAAAAATGATCTAAAGTTGCATAAAAAGAAAATGCCACCCGGAATGACTACTTGTATCCGGATGGCATCTACCCCTCACCTTTCTGAAAGGTGAGGGGTTTATCCTTTCCGGGTTCTCTGCGCTTAAGGAACCCTCGTTTTTATAAAGAACTATATTTTCTTTCACAGTTGAAGGAATGGTCTGTGAAAGAAGTAAAAGAACAGGTATCCATAAGGACTCCTGATTTTGTTGCTTCGAAGGGGACAAAATCAGGGGAACAGTTGCTGTTAATTCATAACCCACAACAACACACAACCTCTGCTGGAAACAGAGATGCTGGAAAAGAAGGACGGGTTTGGACCCCGAAACATCTCCATAATAAAAATAAACAAAAGCTCCACTGTTAATTATACAGCACC
>Ga0209542_10002960_pt1 | contig 37107 bp, 38 predicted proteins | sample RifCSPhighO2_01_FD_184028 | JGI IMG/M metagenome (GOLD analysis project Ga0209542, IMG submission 184028) | Soil microbial communities from Rifle, Colorado - Rifle CSP2_plank highO2_0.1 (SPAdes) (version 2) | ecosystem: Environmental > Terrestrial > Deep subsurface > Rock core/Sediment ... | reverse complement strand
TTGCACCCGCTAGTTAATAACGCCTGCAGACGGTCTCTGCTCAACTGGTCAAAGTGCCCATACTTTTTATCCTCTTTCATGGCTTAATTCTACTGCAGAAGTTATGCACTTCAGAACGGAATGAAGGGTTATTTGAAAACAAAAAAACCGTCCCGACTAGCGGGACAAGCCGGTGACCGCTTAGTGTCTCAGCTCTCAAAAGGAGTGCGTATGTTAGCAAGATTGTGTTTTAACTGTTCTAGCAAGGATTTCTTGAGGTTTTTTCGTGGCAACATCGATCGGATTGACCGCCTCATCGAGTACGAGGCATACTCCGTGTCGGGTCGAGGGCTCGCCATCATTTCTCAAGATGATGGGCAGGGAGATTGTTCCCGGTCATTTTTCTGGAAAAGCGGGTCAGTTCTACTTGGCCCGAACGAGACCGGCACAGGAAACTTTCGGTGCACATGCTGCCACGGTCCGGTGGAATGGCAAGATCTGTCGGAAGATGTCATAAATCTTCTGACAAAAACAAAAGCTACTGTGGTGTCGGAGGTTCAGAGTTTTGGGGGCTTGGCGCGAGAGCTCCAGCGTACGAAGGTAACTCTGGATATTGCCGCGAGAGAGGGCTCTTGGAACCTCGTAGAAAAAGCCACCCAGAGAATTGCTGACTTGATTGAGAAAAATAAAGCTAATTTGCGCAGATTAGCCAGCGGAAGAAGACTCCTGTAGCAAAAGATCCAGCCGTCCGAACGGCTGAAACGCCCATCGCTTAGGCGGTGAGGTCTGTCAGGGTCGGATTCATTCAAAGTTTAATAGGAAAACTTTGAGCAAATGCCTGACAGCGTACAGCGGACACAGGGTAACCCCACCCAGGACCGCGCGAGAGTGATAAATGGGAGCTCCTTAAATAATAGGAACACTGGAGCACATCCTCCTAACGGATGACTAGAAGTTCCTCGCACCTATATATAACCCCGTTCGGGGATGGAAAGCCCCCATCTTTGAACGGGGCTTTCCATTTGGTTCTTTTGAATAAATTTCAGCGAAGGTGTTGGCCAGCAGATTTCACTAAACGAGCGCACGCCCCATAAAACAGCAAGCTGATTTGAAGCCTAGCGGTGCTAAATAAATCGGAGATGTAGTCAGAGCCTAGCAAGGCGAAACGGAAGAGGCTCGATTTTTTAGCTAGCTAGGCGATAAGCACGCAGCTAGTTTTATGCGGGAACGCGCAGGAAATCTGCCGGCCAACACCGAGCGCCCTCTGTTATGGATTGTCAGCTATGCTATAATCAACCTAATTAGCCAGCTAATATACTCTTGCTGTGGATAAGAATAAGTCGAAGAAAAAGGATCGAAATTGGAATAATAACGACAAGGAGTCCAAGCCACTGTTTGACCTCTCACAGGAGACGAGAAATGGCATCTGGGCGGTGTTTAGTTTCGGGCTGGTGGTTATCTCGCTCTTAAGTTTTTTTGGTAAGGCGGGCCGAGCGGGTCAGATGTTTAATGCTTTGAGCAAGGATCTCTTTGGCTGGGGCATCTTCTTGTTGCCCTTAGCTTTTTTACTTTTGGGTATCTCTTTTATTAAATCGGTGTCGCGTAAAATCTATGCCAGTGCGCTAACCGGTACGCTCTTTTTTATTCTTAGTATTCTGGCGATCTTTTTCATTCTTGGGCACGGCGCTTTCTCTGATCGGCTAATTCAGGGCGGCTATCTAGGAGCAATTTTGGGCCTGCCACTGTTGCAGGCGTTTGGTTTTACTGCCGCCGCGATTGTGCTGGTCCTAGTGTTAGCGATTTCTGTCTCTCTGGCTTTAAATCTTTCTATCCCCGGGCTATTTATGAAGAAACCTCTGGCGGAGGGCGAGGTAGCGCCGATGGGCGACAAGATCGTCATCAAGCGTGGCACAGAAGTATTAGATGCTGCCACCGAGGCGCGTGAAGCCAGGGAGCGAGCTAATCGGCCAGTGACGGTAGTTAAACCAGTGGCTAACAACGAAGACAAGGAGTTTGTTTTAAAGATGAGCAAGGGTGGCAAATGGACTCTCCCGCCAATAGATTTATTACATACCGATACTGACAAACCACACTCAGGCGATATTAATGCCCATGTCGGTATTATTAAGCGTACGCTCTCTAATTTTAATATTGACGTGGAGATGGGGGAGGTTTCGATTGGCCCAACGGTTACTCAATACACCCTGCGTCCAGCGGTAGGAGTTAAGTTGTCAAAAATCACCACCCTAAGCCCAGATCTTTCTCTAGCTTTAGCGGCGCACCCCATTCGTATTGAGGCGCCGATTCCCGGCAAGTCGTTGGTCGGTATTGAGGTGCCGAATAAAAAATTCGCCACCGTCGGTTTGCGTAACATTATTGAGGGGGATGAGTTTAAAGATTCTAACGCACTTTTACCACTGGGTCTGGGACGCGACGTGGCCGGTTTCCCCGTATTTGCTAATTTAGAAAAAATGCCCCACCTCTTAGTGGCTGGGGCGACCGGTACGGGTAAGTCGGTTTGTATTAATGCTTTAATTTTATCAATGCTTTACCGTCATTCACCAGCGGTATTGAAATTCATCATGATTGATCCGAAGCGGGTGGAGCTAACTATGTATAACGGTATCCCGCACTTGATCACGCCAGTAATTGTTGACCCTAAGCGCGCGGTTAACGCCTTGCGTTGGGCGGTGCGTGAAATGGAGAAACGCTATGAGTTGGTTTCCGCCACTGGTTCGCGTGACATCTTGTCTTATAACGCCAAAATGGTGACTAAAAAAGAGGCAATTATGCCGTTCATTGTGATAGTGATTGATGAGCTGGCTGACCTAATGATGGCCAATGGACGTGACATTGAGTCAGCGATTGTGCGTATTGCCCAGATGGCCCGCGCCGTGGGTATCCACCTAATTGTTTCCACCCAACGCCCGTCAGTGGAGGTTATTACTGGTTTAATCAAGGCCAACATTACCTCGCGCATTGCTTTTCAGGTGGCCTCGTTAATTGATTCGCGCACCATTTTGGATGGCTCGGGAGCAGAAAAATTATTAGGCCGTGGTGATATGCTTTTCCAAGCGGGTGATACCGCCAAGCCACGGCGTATTCAAGGCTCGTTCGTTTCTGAAAAAGAAGTGCGTGACGTAGTGAAATTTGTCTCTGCTCAAGCAGAGGAGGTTGATGAGGAGACCATTGAGGAACAAACTGCTGGCGGTGCAAAACTAGAAATCGACATGGACAAAGAGGTGAGCGAGAGTATGGCGGTGGACGGTGGTGAAGAAGGCGACACCCTGTACCAAGAGGCCAAAGCGGTGGTTATCCAGGCTGGCAAGGCCTCAGCTTCGCTATTACAGCGTCGTTTAAAGGTCGGCTACGCTCGGGCCGCTCGCCTGCTTGATTTATTGGAAGAGAATGGCATTATTGGCCCAGGCGAAGGTGCCAAGCCACGCGAGGTGTTTGTGCGTCCCAGTGTCGACATTGCTTTGCCGGAATTGCGTCCCGAGTCCTTAGGGGACGGATTTCAACGGCCAGACAATAGCGGCACTGGGACGCCGAGCAATGATGATGGCGCAACGGCAGAAGAGGCGAGAAATGATGACATAATTTAATGACAAATGGCTAATTAATGACAAAGCTCAAAAATCCAAATTAGGATTTTGTCATTAGAATTTGAATAGCCATTAGTCATTTGGATTTAGTCATTAAATATAAAAATATGGCCAAGAAACCAAGAGAGGAGAAGAAAGAAAAGGGAATTAACAGTGGAGTAGATTTAGCGGTTAAAGAGTTGCAGGAAAAATATGGTGAGGGAGCGATTATGCGTCTGGGCGATACCAGAAAAGTCGATGTGGATGTCATTCCGACCGGCTCAATTTCGCTTGATTTGGCTTTGGGCGTCGGTGGTATTCCCCGCGGACGCGTCACGGAGATCTATGGTCCGGAAAGTTCTGGCAAAACCACCCTCTGTTTACACCTGGTTTCTGAGGTGCAAAAAATGGGTGGCGTAGCCGCCTATGTTGACGCCGAACACGCGCTTGATCCAGAGTATGCCAAACGCATCGGTGTTAAAATTAATGATCTATTAATCTCCCAGCCAGACAATGGTGAACAGGCGCTAGAAATTGTTGAGGCCTTGGTACGCTCCGGTGGTATTCAGTTAATTGTGGTGGATTCAGTGGCGGCCTTAACCCCGCGCGCCGAAATTGAGGGTGAGATGGATCAACAGCACATGGGCTTGCAGGCGCGTCTAATGTCGCACGCTTTGCGTAAATTAACCGGGGTCATCTCCAAAACTAATACCGCCGTAATCTTTATTAACCAAATTCGCCAAAAGATTGGTATCATGTTTGGTAATCCCGAGACTACCACCGGCGGTTTGGCATTAAAATTTTACGCCTCCTTGCGTATTGAAATTCGTCGTTCGGCCCAGATCCAAGTGGGGGAGAAGATTATCGGTAATCGTCATAAGGTCAAGGTGGTTAAAAACAAAGTAGCGGCGCCCTTCCGTACCGCCGAATTTGATATTATCTACAACGAAGGCATTGCTAAACTAGCTGATATTATTAACCTGGGGGCAATTTTAGGGGTAGTGAACAAGGCCGGCAGTTGGTATAACTATAATGGTCAAAAACTCGGCCAAGGCATCGATGGCGCTCGCCAGTTCTTACAGGAAAATCCCAAGATCGAAAAAGAAATTCTCGCTGGTATTAAAAAAGCCGCGGCGAAAAAAGAGCTAGCCTAGTTTTTATCCGTCCATCTCTCGCTTCCTCTGCCGATAGACCTTGTGGGTAAATTAATACCTCTCTCCTTCAGCTAGCCGACAAAAATTGGTTACCCCGTCCGGATAGCAACTATTCCTCCGACCCAATTTTGTGCTACTGCCCCGTACCGAAATGGTACGGGGTTACCGGCTAGCTTTCAGTCGGTTCAGCTCAATTTACAGCCCTTCAGTAAATTCAGGGCAAGCCACTCGGCTATATGGCGTCGGAAGCGAGAGATGGACTCTGTATCAGCTTCTAAATCAGCGAGGCTTGTCTTTTTTGTATTCGTCAAAGAGCTCTCCGTCCGCATAAAACCACGAGCCGATTGCAGTGGCTCGGTGCTAAATAAATCGGAGATATAGAAAAGCCCCTTAACGGGGCTTTTCGGAAGAGGCTCGATTTTTTAGCTAGAGCCACTAAATCGCGCAGTGAGTTTTGTTAGACAGTGCGAGAGAATGCAAAAACGACAAGCCGAGCGGCTATTTCCTAGTCTGTTTACGAGTGTATGGCATCAAGGCCATGAAGCGGGCCAACTTAATGGCCTTGGTCATTTGGCGCTTCGTAGCGCACTGTTGATTATAAGATCTAGCATTTGTGAAAAACTAATACCAGCCACTTTAGCGGCTTGAGGTAGTAGGCTAGTGGCTGTCATACCTGGTATCGTGTTGGTTTCGAGTATATAAAATATTCCATCCCTAAGAATAAAATCTGAACGAGACATTCCAGAACAACCTAAGATTAAGTGCGCTCTTAAGGCTAATGCCTGTATCTCTTTAATCTGTTCTTCGGGTAGATTAGGCGGAGTGATCTCTTCACTGGCACCAGCTACATACTTTGATTCATAGTCAAAAAAAACGCCATGCTTAGGGATAATCTCGGTGGGGGGTAAGGCGACTGGCTTACCATTATCGTCATCTAAAATTCCACAGGTAAACTCGCGTCCAACGATCAACTCCTGAATAATCACACCATCGCCGCTAGCTAACACTCTGTCTATTGTACCCCTTGCTTCTGGTAGGCTATTAGCTCGCAATGTGTCAACGCTAGAACCTCCATGGCAAGGTTTTATAATTAACGGCCAATCAAAACCAAGCTCCTTCGCTAAATCATTGGTTTGGTTAACTAACTTAAACCTTGGGATAGTTAAGCCATGGTTGGCGAATAAGTTTGAAGATATCTCTTTGTTTATGGCTAGCACAGAGGATTCTCTACCAGAGCCGGTGTAAGGGAGTTTGGTTGTGTCAAAAATTGATTGGATCTGCCCGTCCTCTCCAAATGCACCATGCAGAGCGATAAAAGCCAAATCAAAATTGCCGTCGATCTTTACTAATGCTTCTCCGAGTGAGTAAGCCTTATCCATATTACCGAATTTCCACAACCCATCTTTTTGTATTGTGCAAACTGATAGCTCATATTTATCTGTATCCATCTGTTCCAGTATTTGTCTCCCGGAGTTTATAGAAACTTCGTGCTCACCTGAAATACCGCCTTGGATTAAGAGTATACGAAGTTTATCCATTAATCTAATGCCCCTCCCTTTCTAGTTTCTTCCAATTCTTTATCAAGCAACGCGACCTTCTTCTCCAGGGCGGGCAATCTTCCAAGGGTTTGAGCAACCAATTGGTCTATAGTTTTTTGTAATTCATCTGGGCTGATACTACTTTCTATCGAGTAAAAAGGATAAAGCAGCCAATGAATATCAGAACCTGTTGTCCTGGATTCATCAGTGTCACCACAAACAGAGATATGGAATGGTTGGTCGGTATCGTCTTGTGACTGTTCTGGTAAAATATTGAGTTTTTTTCCACCTGGTCGGTGTTTTAGTAAAATCCCAATATCAATATCTGAAAATTTTTCACCACTCTGACGCGGTCCATAAACCGTAGAGCCAGTGAGTGCGATTAAAAGTGTCCCATCTTTAGATAAACCAGCTAATCCTATTATCTTGTCTAGGTTTTTTTGTGTAGTTACGACTACGTCTTGAAAACGGTTTTTTCGTTCCTCACCCGTAAGAAAACTTTCAGCAAATTCTTGCCAGTCTTTTTCCTGCAATTCTAGCGGGTATCCAGGAACCGTAGAAAATCTACCAGCTTGGCGCTTATTTTTGAACTGATAAAATTTAGCATGATGTAAAATTCGGTATCTTTTCCAGAGATCATATTCGATACGTCGCAAGTCAGCCGGTATATTTTCCAGCCAAAATTTAAAACGCTTGGAATTCAAGCCCGTCTCAGTCTCCTTGCGATCTAAGAGTATTTTATCGTGCATCAATATTTGAAAAATCTACTTTCTAGTCTGCTTACGAGTGTATGGCATCAAGGCCATGAAGCGAGCCAACTTGATGGCCTTGGTCATTTGACGCTGGTGTTTAGGGCAAAGACCGGTGCGTTGACCGGTGATAATTTTAAATTGACCAGTAGTAAACTTCTGGAGCACCTTAGTCTCTTTGTAATCAATACTATCGATTTTTTCCTGGCAACAAATACACGGCATGTTTTATTTAATGACTAATTTCTAATGACTAATGACAAATATTTTTGAATTTTGAGCTTTGTCATTGATTAGTCATTTAGATTTTGTCATCGGTCATTTTATTTCTTAGAAAGGTATATCTTTAAGGTCGACTTCTTTTTCTTCTAATTCGTCAGATTCGATAATTGGGTCACTGACTGGTTCGTCTTGGTTAATGACTGGGATATCATCCTCCGCGTCTAACATCGGCCCGTCTTGGCTAGCCGAGACAGGTTCGGGCTGACTTGTTTCGAGCCTTGCCGGGAGACTGTGAGCCGGTGCTATGGCTGGACGACTCATCGGTGCAGGTCGATTATAGCTTCCACCTTGACCACCATAACTACCACCTTCAGTGCGTGGGCCCATCTGTAAATTCTCGGCCACGATCTCAGTGCGGTAACGCTTCTGGCCATCCTGGCCGGCCCAAGAGCGGGTCTGTAAGCGCCCCTCAATCATCACTAGACCACCCTTGCGCAAGTACTGACTGGCAATCTCGGCTAATCTCCCCCACAGGGTGACGCTATGAAATTCGGCCGATTCCTGTTTTTGACGGTTGGCGTCAGTCCAGGTGCGATTGGTAACGATCCGTAAGCTGACCACCTGTTGGCCAGTGGTCGTGTTGCGACTCTCCGGATCAGCCGCTAATCGTCCAATCAGTATTACTCTATTTAAATTCATTAAACTGCTTATAGCTAATTGCTTATAGATGATAGCAAGATTTTTCTGGCTATCATCTATTGGCTATAGTCTATTTGCTATTTTAGATATTTCCTATAACTTCTTCCAACTGTTTTTCCATTACTTCTGGTTGAACCTCTTCTTTGGGCTTAACTTCAGTGACTGGAGCGGCGACCTTGGTACGCTGACGAGCACCACCCGGGTGCAAATTAGCGCTACGTAAAACCCGCTTGTTCTCCTCTTGTTTGATTAGTAAAAAGCGCAAAAAAGTCGGGTCTAGTTTAAGCTGAGCGCCCAACTCTCCCACCTTATCGGCGGGAGCTTGAAAATTGATTACGCCGAAGAGTGAGTAGTGCTGATGGTTAAGCGGGTAGGAAAGGTGTTGTTTTTTTGGTTCACGGGAGGCAGAAATGCTACCGCCAATCTTGCTGATAGACTCTTCCAACGCCAGTGCCTTAGCCTTACCCTCGGCCTCTTCTAGCTCTGGGCGTAAATGAAAAGCCAGCTCGTACGCCCCAGTGCCTGATGTTGATTCCGAAGTTGAATCCCTCCCTCCCGAAATTTCAAAAACATCTCGTTGGGGAGAAGTGACGGAACTTAACGGAAGTTTAACTTCGGGACTGGGACGCTCAGTTGTGCTTAAAATCTCATCCATTTTCTATTGCCACATATTAGCATTTTAGGGCGGAGTGTCAACTCAGCCATAGACATTTAGCATTTAACATTTTCCAATTACCATCAATTTATTCATTTAAACACTTGCCCATTTTCAGACAATGTAGAAATGAAACAATGGTAAATCAATGGGAAATGGTAAGTGATAAATGTTAAATGTTGGTTAGATTTTAATCTCTACCACCCCGATACTAGAACCTTCGGTTCAGTACGGGGCAGGCATTCCCATTCTTTACTGGCGCTATATCTTTATTTCTACGACATCTCCCTCTTGGATGGCATAGTCTTTTCCGACCAGTTTAAGGGCGCCAGACTCACGCGCTTTACCCCAACCACCCACCGCTAAAAGCGTCTGCCAGTTGATCGCCTCGGCACGAATAAACAGGTGTTCAAAGTCGGTATGAATCGCGCTCGAAGCCTTAGGAATTAAATCGCCCTGGTGGGCGGTCCAGGCCCGGGTTTCGTCTTCACCAGTAGTTAGAAAAGTTAGTAGGCCGAGGAGGTGGTAGCTGTGCTTAATCAGGTCATCCAAACCAGACTGGACTTGTCTCAGGTCGGCCATATAGACAACTTGTTCTTCAGTAGAAGATTCAGACAGTAATAATTCAAAATTAGCACACAGCACCACATATTCTGAGTTGCCCATAGCTTGTAGTAACTCTGGACTGGGTTGCCAGTGATTTTTTACTTGTTCTTCCGAGGCATTCAAAACATAGATGACTTTTTTCTGAGCGAGCAGATTTAATTCCGGCAACTCTTCATCTTTGTTTTTGCGAGCGGCGCGCTTTTCCTGGCTCTGCAAATCGGCCAACTCCAACTCAGTTTTGATAATGCCAATATCGTTAATCGGATCTATTTTGTTGTGCACGTGGGTAATTTCCTTACTTTCAAAAACTCGTACCACGTGAGCAATTGCATCCACTTCACGGATATTAGCCAGAAACTTATTGCCCAAACCCTCACCCTCGGCGGCGCCTTTAATCAGTCCGGCGATATCTATAAACTCAATCGCGGTGGGGATAATCTTTTTGGAGTGCGACAAATCCGCCAGTTTTTGTAGGCGTTCATCCGGTACGGCTACCACGCCGACATTCGGGTCGATGGTAGTAAAGGGATAATTCGAAATATCGATCGCCTTTTTGGTCAGCGCCTTAAAGAGGGTGGATTTACCAACATTAGGCAGTCCGACGATACCGATGGATAGTTTTAAGCTCGACATAATTTGCTGTTATGGGTATATAGCCGCTCACTTCTAACTTCTGTTGTGTGGCTATAATTTTATCTATGACATTAGTAACTATCGCGCGTTTTAGCTCAAAACTCAAGTCATAAACAGTCTTTGCTGATTCTTCGGCAAAGGATATTATCTCGTCTTTGCTCGGCATTGCCGTGGCATTGATTTGGTCTTCCTGTTGCTTGGCTTTTGCTATTTGAAGCTCAAGTGAAGCAATCTGCTCTTTTATCGGAGTTGTGTATTCTTTTAATTGACCGATAGTAAATAACCCAGCCCCGTACGCTTTGTTATAGCGTTCTTCTTGATCTCTTACTTTTACGATTTCTTTTTCTATCACTTTTGTATCGCCAATTGACGATGTTATCTTGTTTCTGCGTGCATTAGTCCAGCGATCAATCTGTGTTTGCAGTAAGTCCGGTGAACTCATTAATCCGGTAATTTTGTCCCAAACCAACCTGTCGGCAGTCCGAGCGTTTATCCCACCTTCCATGCAAGTGCGAGGCAGGGGGAAGCAATAGTTTCTATCATTACAACGATAATAAAGGTGCTTGCCATGTTGTGGGCCTTCGCCACCCCTCGTTTTGCCACAGATGCACCTTATTTTACCAGCAAGTAGATACTGATTCTTTTTATTCCTATCACATAAAGCAAAATTAGTTTTAAGCTGTTCTCGTACTCGCATAAACAAAGCCTTATCGATAATTACCGGTACGGGGATTTTGGAAGCGATCCACTCATCTTCCGGTTTAATCTTGCGACTACTCTTTTTCATTTTTCGGTACCGTTCTTTATTGATCGGATTTTTTGGAACTACGGCATAGGAACTACCCCAATGGGCTTCTCCTATGTAGGCCTTATTTCTTAGCATAGTTGTCAGAGTGCTTGTATTCCAAACACCCCGTTTGCTCTTTCTCGGTTTAATATCAAGCTCCTGTAACCTACGCACGACCGCTCTAATTGTTAAGCCCTCATCAGCAATCCAATTAAATATCATCTTTGCGACTCTGGCTTCTTCCGGATTAATTTCATAATACCCGTGCATATTCTTTTCTTTATTTCCTCGGATATAGGTGTATCCATAGAGAGCTTCGGTAGCAAGGATATGACCCTCTTTTACTTTGCGGAGTTTACCAAGTCGGAATCGTTCCGTAATCTTTGCTCTTTCATATTCTGCGAATAACCCGCGCACTCCATGCAGAATCTTATCCTCACTATTTTTGGGAGAGGGGACTGTAACAAAGATTATTTCAATGCCGGCTTCTCGCAATTCATCCATTACTAATTCTTGATATGAATATCTGCGAGCTAATCTATCCGGATCGTACATCAAAACGGCTTCCCATATTTTTTTCTTCGCATCTATGCGGAGTTGATCAAGGGCGGGTCTTACAATACTATCTCCACTCCAGCCGTTATCTAGATATTCTTGTACGATGGTGTAATTATTTTTTTGCGCGAAATCCTTAACAGCACTAAGCTGTGTTTCAATAGTACCCTCATTCTCTTGGTTTGAAGTTGAAACTCTCCCATAAACAGAGATTAACCTTGTTTCTTTTTGGGATGTATTTGTCATGTAATTTTCTTGCTCCGGCTTTTCTTTAACAAGGCCTCCACTTCCGTATCAGGTATGCGCCAAAGGGCTGTATTGCCCTTACCAAGCTTATGGCCTTTCAATAGACCGGACTTAAGCCATCTCTCAACGGTTCGAGGATGTACTCGAAAGTATTTTGCAACTTCATTTTTAGTAAAAAACCTCATTGATAATAAGTATATTCTTAGATGTTCCTAGTTGTCAATATCATTTTGTGGACATCCTTTAGTGTTTAACTCTCTTCTTCTCAATACTTCATCAAATAAAATATCAAAAGCCCGATCCAGTGTCGGTATGGCAGTCCTACCAAGCTCAACCTGCTGATAGGTCAGTTCTATCGGTAAGGGCTTTTTCTTAAGTTTTTTTGATGGTTTCCTGTCCATAGTGTTGCCGCTTTAGTGTGTGCGACAATGCTACGGACTTTGCTGTGGCTATATTTTGCAGTAATTTTAAGTCATAAATCGAATACAAGTATGATTTTCATATATTCTTGCCAAGTAGCTCGTCGAGCGCGGAGATTACCTCTTTTGCGCTCATGCCAATAAGCTCATGTTCACGTTGCTGTATGATTTGCTTGATTTTTCTCTCATTTGGAGCCGGTGTACCGAAATCAAGGTTGCGTGTAGCTTCTATCATTTCCACCAGATCAACATCTTTCAGGGCCATTTTGAGCAGTTTCATGCGCCATGGTTGGTAATGCCGTCTTATCACCCTAGCGTAATTGTTCGTATAGCCGGCTTTTAGGGCGCTCTGGTACGCATTACCAAAAGAGGGTGATTCAATATCAATGTATGCCCGAAGGAAATCGAACTCCTGCAAAGTGATACTGAATTTTTTGTTTTTACTCATGATTTTGACTTTAGTAACTTTGCTTTTTACTACAATCTACCAATGTACCAATGTTAGTTATGGAACTTTGATACTTTAGTACACACCTATAGGGTGTACTAAAGTTAGAAAGTCATAACTGGTCAAACAATGCGTTAGGTTTGATGTCTTCAGGTTCTTCACTCGCACTATCAAGTTGAAGGTATAAAAACTCCTGACCACTCTCCTTTTCTCTTACTGGAACAGGAATACCACGTTTTTTCAGCGTCGCCCTTGTTTGTACCTGTATTTGTTTATCTTTCACTAAACAACCGAGCTGATCCCTGATGGGCTTTCCGGACTTGCTAACCATTTCCATAAAATCTTTAACACCAAGCCATAATTCTGATGCTCGGATAATCTTATAGAGTTCGTTTTTCAGCTTTGTGGTGGCACCAAGGGACTCCTCATGCGCGCCTTCATATATAAAATCTATTCGACCTTCCTCTTTTTTAATCCGAACTAGAAATGGAGTTAGCTTCTCTGCTCCCTTGAGTTTTGCTTGTCGGATAATGATGAACTTCTCGTTATCTTGTATCTTCTCCTCGCAGGTGATATGTCCCGAAGGAACGGCGTTAATGACAGTACTACCTCGCACCTGCTCTTGGAGATCGTCCTGCTCCCATTTCTTTAGCGACTTTTTCCGGTGGTGATTTGTGAAAAGCACCGTAATACCTTCCCTTGTAAACTTCTTCATTTGTTCAAAAACTGCACCCATTTCTGTAGCAGAGTTTTCATCGGCTGTATGGATTACGCTTAATGAATCGAAAATGACAACTTCGACTTTTTTCTCTTTAACCTCTTCAAGTAGTCGCGCTGTCGTTTCATCTTTCAGTTTTATTCCTTTTTCCGCGTGAATGTAGATAGGTATGTCTTCAATCTCGCTCAAAAGCATGAGAGTTCTTTCTTTAAGCATCATTTCAGTGTCTTCTTCGTTTACAATCATTACGCCCTGTTTATCTACCTCAAACTTATCAAAAACCTTTTTGCCGGTTGCAATACAAATTGCCATGTACCACATGAGCCATGTTTTCCATTGATTCGGCGCCGCGGACAATTGTCCGATTGTTGCTCTTTCGAAAATGTTTTCAACGACCCACTTCTTTTCGGGAAAATCTTTTTTACAAAGTTCCAGTATGGAAATTGGTGGCGTCCATTCTGTCTCTATTTTTGAGTTACCTCTTTTTTGTATTTCCGCGTTCGCTATTGATAAAAAAGTAGTTTTTAATTCTATTTCTGGTAGAGGTGGCTTGTTGCTTTTATTCCAAGTTAATAAAAACTGCCAGCCGAGATTCTCCCATTCATTTTTGGGGAGGTAGGGGAGTAGTTTTCCTATTAAGGATGTTGCGGATTCATTCCTACGACCTTCACTGACGCCGTTAATTATTTCTGTTAAGTTAATTTTTGACTCATTAAACAACGATGTCTTTTCAAGTAGCCATTTCGGTATCTCTTCCACACCTATTTCATCAGGTGATAAAACATCGCACCACTCATAAAGGTTTCCACTTGGGTGTAATGAGGGCGGTGCAACGACATAACCTCCCTCGGCTCTAATATCAATATGTTCACCCACTATTCCGGCAGAATTTCTAATTTCTTTGTCCTTCGGGTATTGATAGTAATAGTGCCAGCCACCCCCACCAGTTTTTACAGTCGGAACAGGGAGTAGATGCATTCCTTCTGTCTTGGCCCCCTTAGCCACGTCTATATCCAGCACAACAAGTTCTGATAGGCGACCGGTAACCACCGCGATACCTTTAGTATTAGGATCAGAGAACCACCGGTTGAGCTCTTTGTCTGTGGCAAATTTTGTTTGGTATTCGGTCCATGGGATTAGCGGTTTCTTATCACCACCCACAGGGAAAATACTCCACCCGATCTTTCGGTAGTACAAAGCCCAATCTAATAAGTTGTTATTATCGGGTTTCATTGATTATTTTTTTCTGCGACATTCGGGACATATACCCTCATCTGATTTTTTGTCTAGAAGTATTTTTAGTAGTTCGTAGATTTTTTCGGCTGTACTTTGAGTGAAGTCTTTATAAAGTACGACGTTTATTTCAGTCCTAACATGGTCTATGAGATTAATCTCCCTATCACTTAATTGTTTGTTGTTCATTTTTTTTATGATTATTTATTATAAAAATATGCTATTGGCTAAGGACAGCTCCAAGGGGCGACTTGGCGACTGTCCCCAGCAAATAGCATACTTGCTAAGGTTTGCCCCTCGGATTACCGCCAAATTAAAACAGCGCGCATTCGTGGTGCGCGCTGGCTATAATACGTAAAGCGCCCACGAACTAGAAAGAAAAACACAAACCTTTGATAGGTTCACTTCGTTTTTCTCCCGTTCGTGAGCGTGTGTGCTCGCAGAACATCCGACTATTAGTCGGCGGATAGATATCTCCGATCTTCGTTTCGGAGGACTGTTAATCTATCCAAGGATGAACTTATCATAGTCCTTTTTAATAGATTGGCAACAATATGTTATCAACGTTTCGTTATTTGTAAATATTACAAAAACTGTAGTCTTTTAAAACTTCTCTAAGTTTGCTATTCTTTAGCCATAACTGAATAGAAATGGCCTAAACCAATGGTTTCAACTGTTGGCATGGTCTAAAGACTCAACGAAGACACTGAACCCCGCGTTCAGCAACTCTTCGTTGAGCCGTGTACCGAAAGGTATGTGGGGTCGCAAGGCCTAGCTAGCGCGGGGCTTTGTGTTTCCATAAATGATAAAACTATGAAAAAACAATACATTATCTGTTTAGTTGTCGGAGTAGTGATTTTAGTTTTGATGGCCGGTGGAGGGTACTTATTTAGATACCGTGGATGTTTGAAAATGGTGGCCTATGTTCCACCAAGAGAGCAGGGAGAGATCGGCGGCGGATTTTCTGGATTACAGCGCATAACAGACAAGGGTGATTATTATCGTTTTTATGGTCAAGAATATAAAACATCGGATGATGCGATGCGCGCATGTATATGGAAGTAAAACACTTTGTCGAAAAACATAAAATACTAACTCCAATTATTTTCTGGGGAGCTTTGGTTTTAATAGTTTTATTTTTCATGGCATTACGAGACACCAAACCAGATTTAAATTATCCTGATGATGGTGGCTTAATCGAATACTGCAATCCCGACGGCAGTGGTTGTTAGACGATTTTTTAATAAGGTGTTGCACTCCGGTAGTATAATTGAGGATTATCCCCAAGATACTATTGATTGCACATTTTTACTTAGTTATAATAGAAATGTGCATATGCCGTCCAACGCTCATAAAAGGCTTATAGAGGTAGCGCGGTTAGGGTTAAAGGAGGATCGAACCGCCTTGTTTAACTATCTGCAAGAACTTGCTGTTGATGAGATAAATAAGAATCATCACGAGATCCATAATTCGATAATGAAACTTCTTCGTGATGAGGGTTATCTTCGTCCCGAAAGTAGTAGCTCAATCAGTAGAATTAAGGGCGCAGAAGAAAGATCATTTGAAATTGACGTAAGTAATGTGTGGTTATCACATCATATCGGCAAGCGCATTGGGAAAATTCTTGAATATCTAAAGAAAACTAATGGCGGAGCAAACAAAAATCTTAAGAGAATTTTACTTTATGGCCCTCCCGGGACAGGAAAAACTACTTTAGGATTTTATATTGCTTCAAAGCTTGAGTTGCCCATACGTTACGTGCGAGTAACGGACATGCTCTCTTCAAGGTTAGGAGAAACAATGAAGAATATATCCGATGTTTTTCAGGCACCCGGCCGAGAAGTTATTTTTATTGACGAGTTTGATGCTTTCGCAAAAACAAGAATTGATAGTAACGACGTTGGCGAACTAAAGCGTATCGTTAACTCAATAATTCAAACGCTTGATTTTGTTTCATCCGAGAAGGTGGTTATTGTGGCAACTAATATGATTGATTCCATTGATACTGCAATCTTGAGACGCTTCCCATTTAAGATTGAAATAGGGACACTTGATGAGAAAGATAAAAAAGAATTTTTTATGCACTTGATCAAGCATGGTAAAAACAAAAACGCTCAACTTTCAGAAACAGAATGGTCTTTTCTTTTTAATATTTTTGAACTATTAGATCTAGATACCGTTGACCAGCTTCGCGGGATTGTAGAGAAGGCAGAGCTAGAAATGACATTGGCAGATAGGCAGAGAATAACCTACTTTGACTTCCTTGAGGTTCTTTTTTCTGATGGTTATCTTTCTGAACTTAAAAGTGTCAAAAAGAAAGATCAGAAGTTGTTGGCTTTATTACTTCAAGAAATAGAAAAACTTGGCTATGCCAAAACTCATATCTCTTCAGTGCTTGGAATACATCGAAATACTTATCCAAAATATGCCAGAGAGAGTAAGAAATAATCATGCCCAAATATAAGCATATAAAACTGCCCCGAGAATTGATCTCAAATGAGAGCAACTATGTTCCGCCCCCAAGAAGGGCAATTACCGAAAAAACAGAGTTTAATCGGGAACGGCATCGTAACAAACTTGCGGCCAACATTGGTCGTATAAAAAGGTTTTATGAACACAGAGCCGGTGAGCGATTTCTAACGGATGATCAGGGGAATGTGGATGTGCGGATCTCGTTTCGAGGTCCCTACAACCCTAAGTTTATTCAAAAGTATGGAGTCGATGTTTTCAAGATTGCTGGTGGGAGAAAGGACAATGAAGTTGTTTATGGAAAAGTTCGTAATGTAAAATTTCCGGGTCAAAATTTCTCAGATTTTGAGCGACTTCAAAATGAGATCGGTGTTTATAAAAACACAGAGAGATTTAAAACATATTTTGATTTTGTCCAAGATATCCGCCCACTTGACGTTGAAGAGATTGTCGAGTCATCACTATTGCAAGACATGCAAGTTCATACACGCTCTGATTATCATATCGACATTTCTTTCGGTGGCACAAAACCTAGCGCTCAACAGAAAATAGATGCTATATCAGAGCAATATGGAGATAGATTTATAGCTAAGGTAAATACTCAGTCAATCCACTATTGTCGTATTAAAGCAAATTATTCGGAAGTTGAAAAAATCGTCCAAGATTTCAGTGAGATTAGTAAGGTGGAGAGAAGTCCTGTTTTTATGATTGAGACCTCTGCTCTAAGGCGAGATATAGACAATACAAACGTAATCAATGTTCCTGCTGGCCTTACTCCCGCATTCGTCTTTGATACAGATATAAATCAAAATCACCTTACCTTGCGAGGCGCTGTAGATAACTTACTTCATAATGACGGTACCAATTTAGAGCACGGTACCGCTGTCGCAAGTTTAGTTGTTTGTGGGGCACGTCTCACCTCCGGTGGTGGCGTCCAACAAGATAATCGTGTCATTGGAGTAAAGGTTTCCGCTAATCAGTTTTCGAAGCTTGATCAAATTATTCAAGAAACCATAGAGACATACGCTCCTCAATATCCTATTCTGATTGCCAATCTTTCTGTGAATGTAAATTATTTAACCCCATATCTTCGGCATAAAGATGTCGATAAAATAACAGTACTCTTGGATGATCTTGCAAAACAATACGGATGTCTTTTCTCTATATCAACGGGCAATCTGTTCTGTTGTCCACCTTGGCCTCCTGCTCTTGTGGCTCAGTGTCAAAACATAGGTTATCCTGACTACTTCAACCAGCAGTATACCCGCATATCCCCACCCTCCGATAGTATTAACAATATCTCTGTTGGCTCAATTACTTTTCAAACAAGCGCCGATTCTATGATTGGCCTTAAGAGTCCATCAGCCCACACAAGGGGCAATCTTGATAAATTTCCATTTGTAAAACCTGATCTAGTTAGCTTTGACTCTAATTACAAAGCAGATTTTACCTGTGAAGAAAACGGAGTATTGATGGCGGCAACTGATCCGAACTCCCTCACTTCTATGCCCGGAACAAGTTTTGCTGCGCCACTAGTAACCCACGACCTAATTCTTCTACATAATCAATACCCAGATTTAAATGCTAATTCATTAAAGGCGCTTATCATCCATTCTGCTGACAAAAACATAGGTACTGGTATTAGGAGTAACAGAATAAGAGAGCGCCTAATTGGATATGGATTACCGGATATAGATAAGGTGCTCTACTCGGACAATCACCGGTCCACGCTTGTTATTGAGGATGAAATTCTTGTTGGTATGGAAAAAATCGTTCGGTTTCCTATCCCAGCATCTCTTGCTGGTAGTAGTAGACGGAGATTAAGAATAACTAAGACTTTAGTGTTCAACCCATTGGTCAACGCAAAAAATCCACGACTTTATAACCCAATTGATATTTTTGTGCAGCTTATTCGTTCAGATGATCAGCAAATGGATAGTAGGGCTACAAGAGATTTGTATGACGGTGCGCATTTAAGATCAAATGTAAAAAAATATCCTCCCATAGAAAAAAGCACTAGAGAGCATACGGGTAGTTTTTGGCAATTAAAGGTTGCCTGTGAAAATCGTGATGAATCCTTTATCCCCGCAGATTATAAACAGAAGTATTCTGTTGTTCTAACGATTGAAGATATCGATCAGGCAGACGGAATAAATATACATGAAGATATACATAACATGATTGAAGTGGAAACTCATATTCATGTACCGGTAGAGGTTGTCTTATAAAATAATGAAGTAAATACCCAATTTCTTGGGTCGGAGGGATGACTTCAAACCTTATCAGTAAGAGAGAAGCATGTGGTAGGTTGGTATAAGTTTTTATATAATCAATAAATTATGAGCTGGCTAAAACAAAATTGGATGTGGCTAGGGTTAGGAGTACTATTTTTAGTAGTCATAATCTTTACTAATAGATGGGGTAACAATTCATCTAATATTGCTTTGATTGGTGATACAACATTAGCGACAGTTTCTCCTAGCCCAACAGATGAAGTAATTGATACCTCAATATTTACTCCCATCATGCCAGTAGAAGTAGGCACGAGATGGACTTATGAAGGTAAGCGGATTTACTATGATCCAACCCTAGAAAAGACCAAAGAAGTAACTGTCCAGAAAACCGTAGAGATTACAAGTATTAAAATGGAGGGTAACAACCTAAGAGTTTTTACTTTAGTGTCCTATAAAAATGAGCCTGAACTCAAAGATAACCAAGGATCTTTTCTAGTATCTGCTTTGGGATATTTTTTTGGAGAAACTAATGTTGCCTATTTTCCTCTGGCTAAGGGTCAACGCCTTACTTCTGACTATACTAACTTTACCTATCGTACCGATGGCTATTATGACTATTGGGTTACTGCCGTGAATGTTAAAAATATACTTGGCAAGAAACATACATGCTACGACATCTCATATCACGGACTGCCAGACGAGAGTCTAGACGTTTTCTGTGAAGGCGTAGGGTATGTTGAAGACAGTTATAAGCACCACGGGACACCTGATGAGTGGGACTACAAATTAATTAGAATTGAAAACCCATCACTCGGTCTATTATTAGCCCAGAAAACGCAGGGTGGATATATTGATGTGCCGTGGGAATATTCTAAGAAACCGGTATATTTATCTTTAGTATTTGGCGGTAGAAGAACTGTCGGACGTTATGAATTTAAGGTACAAATTATAGAAAAGGGCATTGAAGATGGAACTCAATATATTAAGGTTAGATACACAAATAAGTTCGAGCCGTTTACCGAGTCTGAAGAAAACAATGATTTTTCAGTAAAAGATAACGAGAAAGAAAAATATTCTTTGTATCATATGGGAGAGGCAAAATTTGAGTTTGGTTCCAAGCTAAATAAGTTTATCACGACTGACAATATTCCAATCTATTCTGACTGGTGGGAGTAAGGCGTGAGACCACCTCTTTAATTTTAGATTTCAATTTTTGGGCATACCACCCTTTTTTAAAAAGATTTTATATTTTGGGGATGGGGGGGCCTGCGCGCGTGCGCTTATGGATCCTAAATACTTTAGTATGTTAAGTAGTAGGTACCCGATTTCTTGGGCTGGGTTCTGCCCCAGTAGGGGAATTAGACCCGAAAGAAATCCGAAAGTGTAGCTATAAATTAGTCCTCGCTATAGTCTGCCAATCCGGAGCCGGAAGCTTTATAGTAAATGCAAAAGGTATAAATTTAGTTGCATTATTATCATAGCTATGTCGGGTTGTGCTCTGACCATGCCGATGGAAAGCATGGGTTTAGATTATAGTTCAGGCGTAGTATACTATGAATATGGCTAATTTCAAAGCGGAAATTTTCAAGGCTTACGATATTAGGGGAATCTATGAAGAGGATTTTGGGGTAGGTTTTGTCCAAGAACTAGGGAATAAAATCGCCAGTGGGAGAAAGGTTGTGATCGGTAGAGACAATCGGGCCTCTTCGCCAGTTTTAGAGCAGGCGGTTATCGCTGGGGCAATTGAAAGTGGCGCCGAGGTGATTTCGATCGGTGAGTGTTCCACGCCCTTGTTTTATTTTGCCGTTAACCAGGTCGGCGCTGAGGGCGGGATTATGGTGACGGCTTCGCATAATCAACCAGAGTATAACGGTTTTAAGGTGGTAGGCGAGCGGGCAGAACTAGCGGACGGCCCAACCCTCAAGACACAGTTTGAAAGTCGTGAAGTGTCTGTTAAGTCTGGTGGTGTGGTAACCACTCTCGATCCATTGTTGGATTATATTGATAGAGTGGAAGAAGTTAGTCAGGTAAATTTCCCTATTCCACCGCTCGACGATATTAAAATTGTTTTTGATAATGACCATGACCGCATTAGTTTTGAGGAGAATAAGCAGGCGATTGCGCCAGAGTTTATCTTTCTTTTGCTAGTAGAAAAGTGTGGTTTTAAAAAAGTGGTGTATGATCTGCGTTTTTCGCGGGTAGTGGCGGAAAAATTAGCTAAGTGGGGAGTGGAGGGGGTCAAGTCTAAAGTGGGGCGGACCAATGTTTATGAATTAATGCGCAAAACCGAGGCAGATTTTGGGGGTGAACTATCGGGGCATTACTATTTTAAGTCGTTTAACAATTTGGAGGCACCAGAATTAGTGTTGGCCGATGTGGCCAAAGCGATGAATACGAGTGGACAAACCTTGCAAGCACTAACCGCTAGCTATAAAAAATATTTTAAATCCGAGGAAGTTAGCATCGAACTAGTTGATCAAGATGTTTTGCCAGAGATTTTCCAGAAACTAAAAGAAAAATATTCGGACGGAGAAATTGAAGAACTGGATGGGCTGACGATTAATTATCCAGACTGGTGGTTTAATGTGCGCGCCTCTAACACCGAACCAGAACTGCGCCTGGTAGTGGAAGCGGAAACCCAGGAACTTTTGAATAGTAAATTAGCAGAGGTCCAAGAAATTTTAAGGGCCGCCTCCTAGTAATTGATCTGCATAGCCGAGCGCACTAGAGCCATAGTTTCTTCAGCTTTTGCGATAGCTTGATCGCGGCCAGTTTCGAGAATGTTTTTGATATAACTTGGATCGGCAGTGATTTCTTTTCGTCGCTCGCGGATGGGTTTTAAGTACCCGTTTAAATTATCAGCCAGCTGGGCCTTGAAGTGTCCATAACCCTTAGCAGGAGAATTATAGCCTTGATTTTCTAGGTCAGTGATTGCTTCGGCCGGTTTAATATTATTGATGATAGAGTAGATCAAAACTAAATTAGATATCTCTGGTCGGTTTTCTGGATCATAGTCAATCCTACGCTCGGAATCAGTTTTTGCGGTCTTGAGTTTTTCTACGGTATCTTCCGGAGTATCCTTTAGAAAAATCGTGTTATTTAAACTCTTAGACATTTTAGTCTTACCATCTAAGCCAAGAATGCGTGAGCCTGGAGAGAGTTTTGCTTGGGGAATAGGGAAGATGTTGCAGTTATATATTCTATGAAATTTCTCAACAATTTCACGTGTCTGTTCAATCATTGGTAACTGTTCTTCGCCTACTGGGACGATTTCCCCTCTGACGAAAGTAATATCCGCTGCTTGACTGACGGGGTAACCCAGAAAACCATAAGTAACACTCTCGCCATCTTGCCCAAAAAGTTTTTGTTTTTGAGCAATCTCTGCCTTAACTGTAGGATTTCTTCTTAGAGTATTTACAGTAACTAAATTAGAGTAAAAAACAGTTAATTCGGCAATTTGAGGAATCTGGCTTTGAATAAAAAATGAAACTTTTTCAGGATCCAGGCCGATAGCTAAATTATCAGCGGCTACTTCATATACACTTTCGTGTACTTTTTGTGGATTTTCAAAGTTATCGGTTAAAGCCTGAACATCAGCAATCATGATGTATGATTCGTATTGATCTTGTAGTTCCCGGCGACTTAAAAGTGAACCAAAGAGGTGGCCAATATGTAACGGTCCAGTGGGTCGATCACCAGTGAGTAATATCTTTCTCATCGTAGTAGTTTGATAAATTCTTCTACTGTTAACTCCGCATCACGCAAAATTTTACGCAACAATCCGCGACTGATAGTTCTATAATCTGGTACAGTAATTGACTTTCTTCTCAGACAAGTTAAGCGGATATGACTACTGTGTTGGCGGGTTTGGTAGTAACCAAGTTTAGTTAATATTTTAATAACCTCCTTGCCTGAACATATTGGCAGTTTGGCCATGGTTGATTATAGTGATATGGTATGTAAGCTTAACTCCTGTGGGTGGTAAGATTTAAAGATATTTAGATTACTCTTTTCTTCTAAGACTAATTTAATAACCACACGAATATTTTTCAGTGCCTGATCGAGGGTTTTTCCTTGACTGTAGCAACCTTCAAAAACGGGACATTCTACTACATAAAAACCATCTTCGTCTTTTTCAACAAAAATTGGCAGTTGTTTTTTCATAACACTACTTTAAACAATAAAACTTAGTATAGCAAGTCAAACTAAACCTCTATCACTACTGGCAGGATCATCGGCCGGCGCTGGGTTTTTAGAAAGAGGAATTTACCGACTTGGTCACGAATCAAATCCTTGAGATAGGTCGTGTTAATTTCTCCAGTAGTGTCTTTCTCGATCAAGAAACGAATCTTTTTACGTACCTGCGATAACATGTCGCGGTTATCTTTTAAGTAAATGAAACCACGCGAGATAATATCGGGACTGCCGATTACCTTGCCGGTCTTGCTGTCAATAATGGTAATAATGACAAACATTCCATCCTCGGCGAGGACTTGGCGGTCACGCAATACCACGTTGCCAACATCCCCAATCCCTAGACCATCTACCATCACGTAGTTAGATGGGGCAGGGGTTTTGTCAAACCACCAACGGTCGGCTTCAACGTGAGTGATCGAGCCATTGTCGGCGATGATAATATTTTTTTCATCAATGCCTTCGGCTTGACCGAGTAAACCATGATTAACCATCATCGAGTATTGACCGTGAATCGGCATGAGAAATTTCGGCTTGATCAGGCGGATCATCTCGGTCAAATCTTCTTTGTCACCGTGACCACCGGCATGAATGTCGAGCATCTTGTAGTTGAAAACCTTAGCACCATTGCGGTAGAGCTGATCTTTCAAAAACTGCACGTTACGTTCATTGCCAGGAATAACTGAAGAAGAAAAGATGTAGCTGTCGTTTTTATGAGTGCGAATAAAACGGTGTTCGCCACTGGCGATACGCATTAGGACGGCGTTGCCTTCACCTTGGGCACCCGTTACCACGGCGGTAATTTTCTCGCGTGGATAGTTGTCGATTTCATCCATACTAATCTGGGTGCCTTTTTCCATCTTCAGGTAACCAAACAGCTTAGTAATTTCGACGTTAGTTTTCATGGAGTAGCCATCAAACACCACTTTACGGCCAAGTTTTTCCGAGATGGTGATAATTTGTTGGATACGGTTGATCAGGGAGGCAAAGGTACCAATGATAATCATGCCGGTGGCTTGGCGGAAGAGTTTTTCTAGATTAGTAGTAATGTCACTTTCTGACAAGGAGTGACCCTCGACTTCGGCGCCAGTAGAGTCGGACATTAATACCAAGACACCTTCTGCGGCTAACTGCTTCATGCGTTCGATATCGGCTGGCTTATCGTTTACCGGATTTTCGTCGAACTTAAAGTCGGAAGTGTGCATCACTTTACCAACCGGAGTATGGATCACAATGGCTAGGTCGTCTGGGATACTGTGGTTAATGCGCAACAACTCGACACTTAATTTGTCGCTAACTTTGATAACATCGCCCGCCTTAACCTCGTCAATTTGCGGGATTTTACGGTCTTTGAACTCACTCAAGCGTTTCATTAAAATTGCCTTAGTCAGCGGAGCGGCATAAATATCGGGGTCACCAATTTTGTCGAGTATATAGGGTAGGCCGCCAATATGGTCCATGTGGCCGTGGCTGAAAAACATCGCCTTAACCATGTGCCGCTTGTCGTTTAAGTAATCAGTGTTGGGGATAATAAAATCTATTCCCGGCATGTCGGTTTCGGGAAAACGCACACCAGCATCAATTAAAATGATCTCATCATCGTACTGAATGGCGGACATGTTGCGACCGATTTCACCGAGGCCACCGAGATGAACAATCTTAAGACCGCCCTCTTTGTGCGGTTTAGGGGCGTTATCTTCCGCCGTGCGAAAAATCTTAATACGCCGCACGGCGGATTTTGGCTGTTGGCGACGTTCTAAGCGGGGGGCGCGTGGCCCGCCGCCTAGCCTAGTCGAAGCTGGTCCCTTGCCAGCATTAATGGCATAACCTAACTCTTGTACTATCGTATCGGACTGCTGTTTTTCTTCTGTCATGTATAACTATATTTACAACCTTGTCTGAGACAAAAATTGTTGTTAGTGGGCGAGAGAGGATTTGAACCTCCACGGGATTGCTCCCATACGGCTCTGAACCGTACGTGTCTGCCGTTCCACCACACGCCCTTGCTAATTAGGCTTGTTATTTTTTTTAAAATCTTTAATGGCGATGGGAATATTGTGCTTCCCACCAGGCAATAGCGCTGATGTGTTGGCGGCTAATAAATATTGATAAAGGATTTTTTCTAAACGACTTTGGCCAGTGATTTCTAAGCGTAATACTGTTAGTTGTAACTTCTCAAACCAACTGGCCAGCCGGGTGAGCTGATTAATTTCTAATTCGTCTTCATTGCGATCAGACAATACGATATAGCAGAACTGGTTACCTTCACTTTTAATGGCAGCAATCTCATTGTGGAGCGCTCCAGGGATAAAGTTATAGAAGCAATGCCGTTCGGCAGTTTCGTTGATAAATGTCTTCCAGAATGACCCCAGATAGCGCCAGGCGCAAGAGGAATAGATTAAGGTTAATTTGTCTCCAATTACCTGAGTGAGGGTCTGAGCTTCTTGCGTGGCCTTGTCTTGCAAGGCTTGAGCGAACTTATCAGCTTCATTAAGTATAACAGATTGCCCTAAAACAGTCAACTGGGCACCCAACATGAGGGGCATGGCCAGGCGGGGGATCTCAACCAGGCGGGGCAGCATAATAGTTGGTAAATTGGCTGTTTTTGCTAGAGTAGCTAAAGGACTTTCCTGGTTAGAAGTGATAACGATGGTAGCGATTTTCTGAGCAATGGCCTGCTTAACTAGGCCAATAGTTTCAGCCGTCTCGCCCGACCAGGAGGAGGCGATTATTAAGTGTTTTTGGTTAATCCAGTGTGGCAAGTGTAGCCCCCTAACAATATATTGTGCTGACTGATCGAGCCAGCCCGGTGTCACAACTTCCGCTAGTGACACCGCCACTGGTTTGCAAGATTCGGAAGTTGTGACACCGGGCCAGAGCATGCTAATTGCTTCACTGGCCATAATCGAACCGCCCAAGCCAACAAACACCACTTTTTCGTATTGGCTTAAATTCAGCGGGCTAAGGGTTTGTGCAGTAACCTGTCCGGCGCGTAGCTGAGCGAGGAGATCCATGATAACTGGAATTGTGAATAAGGTATTAAGAATTAGGTTTTTAAAATCTTCCCTGATTCATAATTCATTATTCCTAATTCTGTTTTGGCTTGACTCTTTTTGTGTTTATATACCACTGGCTAATATTGTCGAAACGGGTAGAAGGAATCGAGAGCACCGAAAGATTGTCGCCCTTGATGTCTTTGCTCGGTAGATAGATGTAATAAGGGGAGTAGAGGAATACGGCTGGAGCGTCTTCTAGTATCAGCTTTTCAAAATCCTCGTAACGCTTGGCACGCTCTAGCGGGTTTAGTATCTGTCTGGTCTCTTCAATTATCTTATCAACATTTTTGTTATCATACAAAGCCAGGTTTAGCCCCGGGTCCTTTTTCTGAGAAGAGTGCCAGTAGCTGTACTGGTCCGGATCCAGGTTTAAAATTTCCCCGAAGATTAGAACGTCATAAGAACGATCTTTGATTGACTGTTTAATGTCGGTGGCGCTCTCCTCATCTAGCTCAACTTTAACACCAATCTTTTCCCATTGTTTCTTGATTAGTTCTGCCGCTCTAGCCAGCTCTGGCCAGTTGGAGGTTTTCACTTTTAGTACTAACTCACTGTCTTTTTTCTCCCTGAAGCCATCATTGTTGGTGTCCTTCCAGCCGCTGTTATTTAAAATCTGGACAGCGAAGCTTTCGTCGTAGCTATATTTAGGTGGAGTTTCTGGCACGCGCAGTTCTGCTAGTAGGGGCGAGTTAATAATGGTGGCCTGACCGGAAAAGATCTCATCTACCAAGGTCTTTTTGTCGGTTGCGTAATTCAGGGCGAGCCGGACGTTCTTATCATTTAGAGTCTGACTCTGGTTGGGATTAAAGAAGGCGGCAAAGTAGCGTGGTAGCCGAATGGATTGGATATTGAGCTTACTGCTGAAGCGCAAAGCCCTGATCTTGTCCGATGATAGAAAGCTTATGCCATCAATTTCGCCATGGTTGAAGGCGGTGACTAGCTCATCTTCGTTGTGATAAAAACGGAATACCAGAGTATCAATGTAAGGTCGGCCAGCATAGTACTCGGGGAAACTCTCTAACTCGTAGCTAATAATCTGGCCAGTATCGTCTTTTTCTAATTTTTTGAAGCGATAAGGGCCAGAGCCAATGGGTTTTAGGTTTAAATCGGCAATGGCAAAATTATTGGGGTTGATACCTTCCCAGATATGTTTGGGCAAAATCCCGAGGGTGGAGTTGTTTAAGAATTGAGCATAGCGATTTTTTAATTTGAACTTCACTTTTAGGGCACTCACCCGCTCACTTTCTACCCCTTGCCAGTTGATGCGCTGGCTGGTGCTATAGTCACTATTTTGCAACAAACGAATGGTAAAAAGCACATCGTCGGCATTAATCGGTTTGCCATCTTGCCAGAGTAAATTAGGGCGTAGGGTAAAAGTATACTCTAACCCATCACTAGAAACTTCGTATGATTCCGCTAGGTCGGGCTTAAGGTTGCCCTCACCGTCGTACTGCATTAGTCCACGGTAGATAATTTCTGAGAGATCACGATCAGTATCACTGCTCTGGGCCAGCAAGGGATTAATGTATTTGGGCTCACCCAGTAGCCCCTCAGTGTAGCTGCCGCCGTAGTCGGCTACCGGCCCGGTGTTATGACGGTAAACCGAGAAGGGTAGATAGATTAATGAGACTAAGGCTACTAGCCACAACGTTAAAACTAGGTAGCGTTCACGCGAGGAAAGTACCTGTGGCAAAAAGTGCCACTGTTCCCGCGTGGGAAAGTAGTTTTTAAAATTATTACTCCAGCGTTTAAAAAACAGCCAGATTTTTTTAGCTAGCGCGGCAAAAACTGGTCCGGTCTGGCGACCGGAGTGGTTGGGCGTGGAAGTATAAAACTCTTCAATCTGATTGTAGCGTCCAGTATTAATAGGCCTAGATTAAGTGGTAACCTTGAGCGCCAGGGCTAAAGCCAAGAAGGCGATACTCAAAACAACCGTGGCATAAAAAATTACCTGTTCGGCACCCCGGCGAGTACTGAATGGATTACTGCCGCCGCCATCACTACCGCCACCAAAAGCTGATCCTAAACCACCTTCGCGGCGCTGTAATAAGATGCCGACTATCAACAATACCGCTACGACAATCTGCGCAATGATAAGATATTTATTCATGATCGTCTGAGGCGGCTAAACTTTTGGCCGCTTGGTTAAATATTAGGTTAACAAACCAGATTACTAGGGTAGACCAGACTAAGGCCTGCCAAGTGGGGATACTAACAAAAGCGAAGAAATAATCCACTAGCCAGAGCATTAGACCATTTAATACTAAATTAAACAGACCCAGGGTAAGGATTATTAGCGGGAAGGTGATGGTTTTTAAAATTGGTTTTAAACCGAGATTTAAAATACCCAAGATAACGCCGGCAATTAGATAGTTTTTTAGGCCACCAGTAACCATTAGTCCAGTGCCCAAATATTGTGCTACCCACAGAGCCGCGGCGTTAAAAACCAACTGAAATAACGCCAAAAACATATAAAATATGGTAGCAAAAAGGAAGGAGAAGGTCAATCTATTTCTGAAAACTTTTTCGGTGGCGGGAGCGATAATAATTGATGGCGAAACGGTGGGCTTCGGAGTCGAGGTTGAGGATAAGATTTTTTATTGGCGTAGCGAGACTGGCTAAGCTGGCTGGCTCGTTAAATTGACTACTATAGATATGACTACCGCGGTGGTGGTCGTCTTTGGTAAGGGCAATGACTGGGATTTGTCGTGCAATGGCCCGGGAAACATTAAGTTGAGCTTTACCACCATCAACTAAAATCAAGTTTGGTTGAGGCCAGTCAGAACGCTTAAAACGACGAGTAAGCATTTCAGACAGCATAGCCGGATCACCCTTCGCCAGGCCGGAGCTCGATAGAGCGGAGGCCGGGCCAGTCCCACCAATTCTGAATTTTCGGTACTGGTTTTTATCTGGTTGGCCATCGGTAAAAACTATCATCACGCCGACCGCAAAATCACCTTGAATATTAGAGACGTCATAGGATTCAATGCGACGAGGGATGCTTGGTAATTTTAGCAATTGCTGTAGCTGTTCCAGTGCAGTGTTTTCTGAAGCTTGATTAATTTCTGCATTTTTAAAAACTCGGTTCAATCTTGCTAGCTGGTTACGCAACTTGATCGCATCTTCTAGTCTACCTCGTTTAGCCAGTAGTCCCATCTCCCGCTCCAATTTTTTAGCCAAATTGGTTTTTCTGCCTGACAGTATTTCCGTGATAGCTCTTATATTTTTCTTGTATTCCCTGGGTTGCTTATTTCTTGTCTCCTGGTAGCTATTCTTCAAACAGCAGTATCCCAGGCACTGTCCTATATGAAAATTAAGGCAAGGTAAGTTGTGCTTTTGTTTGCAGGTACAGTAGAGGAATATTTTCCGCAACCAACGCAAGGTGGTTTTCAGTGCCGTGCCATCGGTAAAAGGGCCGAATGGAGTGGGTTGGTGAGTAATAAAAATTTTTGGAAACTCCTCACTAGTAATTTCTACATAAAAATACTGTTTGTCGTCGCGTAACATAATATTGAAGCGCGGTTTAAATTTTTTAATCAGCTGCGATTCTAGAATTAATGCTTCAATTTCTGAATCGGTGACCTGCCAATCTAGTTTAGCGGCGGTAGTGACCATTTGTGCTAGGCGGTTATTGTTTAGATTTTTAGCAAAATAGGCTTTGGTGCGGGCACGTAAATTCACCGCTTTGCCAATATAAAGCGGTTTATGCTTGGAATCTCGAAAAATATATACTCCTGGGTGAGTTGGAATATCTGCCGGCTTTGTTGCTCTATCCATAATGATTGATTATTTAACCACGATACAGTTGTGCTGGCAACTAGCAGATTCTTTGATTTGCGGTATTTTCTAAACATGGAAAAGGCGATTTTGGCCACCTTGGCCTATTATGATGTTTTAGATCTGCCACTAACTTTGGTAGAAGTGGCTAGTTTTTTGATTAGCCCCAAGCAGGTTGATCCGTTTCACCAAAGTTTCGCCGGGGCTAGTGTTGTAAGCCTGGATGAAATTAAAACGAATTTAGATAAATTGATTGGTGGTGGGACTATTGCTACACATGACGGCTTTTATTTTTTGACTGGAAGAGAAAAATTGTGTGCCGGACGTCTGGCGCAACAAAAAAATGCTGAGCAAAAATGGGAAAAGGCACGGCGTTACATCAGTTGGGCGCAGGCCGTGCCATTTATTGAGGGGATCTTTGCCAGCGGTTCACTAGCGCTAGGTTTTATGGAATCAAGTAGCGATCTGGATGTTTTAGTGGTTACTAAACCAGGAAGAATTTGGCTGGCACGTTTATGGTTGTCGTTTTGGTTGGAGTTAATTGGCAAACGCCGGCGCGGGCGCGACCGGGTCGCGCCCGACAAGATCTGCCTCAATCATTATATTTCTAGCGACGCGCTAACTTTGCGCTGGCATAGTCTGTATAACGCGCAAACCTATCTACACCTGGTGCCGCTGTTAGTTCGAGACCACGAGCTGATTAACCGTTTTCAAAGAGAGAACAATTGGATGCTAAATTATGTGAACAATTGGCCAGATTTAAATGGCTGGCAACGTCGTGCGGTCAAACTGAATCACTGGCTGGTTGGCTGGGCAAAAGTCGGTGAGGCGGTTTTAGAATTTACCGGTTTGGCGGTACTTCTGGAAAAATTTGCCCGTGCTTTGCAGAAAAGTCGTATCGCGCGAGGTAGTAAAAACAAAGGAATCGGCCGCATTACCATCAACGAGCAGGAATTAGAGTTTCATCCACACTCACCAGAATATGCGGTGTTGAATAAATTTAATCAGCGGGTGAAACAGCTGCCTGGTCTGGCGGATTACCAAGAAAATAATTCCGGGCTGGAACTTTAGCGCAGGACTTGTCAACTTTCTCTATTGTCGTCAACCAGGGCTACCTCTATAATATATACAACAACTAATAGTTGTGCAGCAGGAGGGAGCTGGTGCTCGTATATTTTGCTCACAACCATCGTGTCTAATGAGTAACAAAAAGCTAATTTGGTTAGTGATCGTGGTGATAGTGCTGGCGATCGTATTTATAGGGATGCGTAAAGGGTCGACAATTAATTCCGGCGTTACTCCAACACCAAATCTTTCGGCTACTCCAAAAGCTAGCAGTAGTCCAGTGGTGAAAAAACCACCAGTTGTCACTGCCACTCCGGCTCTTGGTAATTACTCCCAGTTAGTGACGGAATACAGAGATCGTCGTGTACAGTTTAATAACATCTGCCAAATGTCTCCTTCCGCCCTTACTTATAAGAATGGGACAAAGATAATGTTGGATAATCGTTCTAGTGAGTCGCGTGTTGTTACTATTGATGGTACTCCTTATAACTTCTCCGGCTATAGCTATCGTTTTGTTACCTTAAGTAGTAATACGCTTCCGCGTACTCTAGCCGTTAATTGCGGACCTTCTATAAACGTTGGTGTGATTACCCTACAACGTTAGTTCGGGGTTGACTCTGTTTTCTCTTTGTCTTATTATGACTTAGCAGTCTCTGGTCCGGACTGCTAAGTCATTTAATTTTTTAAATTGGTATGAAAATAAAACCGTTACGTGATCAGGTGCTTTTGGAGTCGATTAAAGTGGAGAAAAAGAAGGGTGGAATAATTTTGCCGGATACCATCCACAAAGAACGTCCCGAGCAGGCCAAAGTTATCGCGGTTGGTCCGGGTAAAATGGTGGAGGGTAAGTTGGTGCCGCTTAGCGTTAAGAAGGGCGACATTGTTCTGTTTACTAAATACGGTCCTAACGAAATTAAGGTGGAGGAAAAAGAATACCTGATTTGCAAAGAGGAGGATATTCTTGCAATCATCGAATAAGAATTTAATTTTAAATTATGGCAAAACAACTATTATTTGGTGAAGCAGCTCGCGTGGCTATGAAAAATGGTGTCGATATTTTGGCCAATGCGGTTAAGGTGACGCTTGGTCCGAAAGGGCGTAATGTGGTTTTGGATAAGGGCTATGGTTCGCCGATTATTACTAATGATGGTGTCACCATTGCTAAGGAGATCGAACTCAAGAATAAGTACGAAAACGTGGGTGCCAGTATTGTGAAAGAGGTAGCCTCAAAAACTAATGACGTGGCGGGCGATGGTACTACCACCGCTACCTTGTTGGCCCAGGCGATTATTGGCGAGGGCTTAAAAAATGTTACCGCCGGTGCCAGCCCGATGATGTTGAAGCGTGGTATCGAAAAGGCAGTAGAAGAGGTGGTGAAATTTCTTAAAACTAAATTAGCTAACCCAGTTAAAACCAAAGAAGAAATCTCCCAAGTAGCATCGGTTTCTAGTAAAGACCAGGAGATTGGCGCGACTATTGCTGATATTATCGATAAGGTCGGCAAAGAAGCCGTAATTACCGTCGAGGAGTCGCAGACTTTTGGTTTGACCGCGGAGATTGTGGAGGGGATGCAGTTTGATCGTGGCTTTGTCTCGCACTACATGATTACCAATGCTGAGCGAATGGAGGCGGTCTATAACGATGTTATGGTGTTGGTGACTGACCGTAAAATCTCGGCGGTGGCCGACATTGTACCGTTACTGGAAAAGATTTCACAGAGCGGTAAGCGTGACCTGGTAATTATCGCTGACGATGTTGATAGTGAGGCGTTGGCTACCTTAATCGTTAACAAGTTGCGTGGTGTCTTTAACACCTTAGCCATTAAGGCGCCGGGTTTTGGTGATCGCAAAAAAGAAATGCTCGAGGATGTCGCGGCGGTGGTGGGGGCGCAGGTAATTTCGGAAGAAAAGGGGATGAAATTGGACGGAGTAGATCTGGCGATGCTCGGTCATGCGCACAAGATCGTAGCCTCTAAAGAAAATACCACCATTGTTGGGGGCAAGGGCAAAAAAAACCTGATTGAGGCCAGGGTTAATCAGTTGAAGATGGCGCTCGCTAAAGCCACTTCAGCTTTTGACAAAGAAAAACTCCAGGAGCGTGTCGCTAAACTCAGTGGTGGTATCGCGGTAATTAAAGTTGGTGCGGCTACCGAAGTGGAGCAGAAAGAAAAACAACACCGTACTGAGGATGCCGTACAGGCCACTAAAGCGGCCATGGAAGAAGGCATTGTGCCGGGCGGTGGTGTAGCGTTAATTCGTGCTTTGGCAGTTTTAAAAAATATTAAAACTGATCATCCGGACGAGCAGACCGGAGTAGAAATTGTGCGCCGCGCCTTAGAAGAACCAGTGCGTCAGATTGCCTTCAATGCTGGCAAAGAGGGTTCGGTGATTATTGAAGAAGTTAAGAAGGGCAAAGATTCATTTGGTTATAACGCCGAGACCGATCAGTACGGTGACATGTTAAAGTGGGGAATTGTTGATCCGGTAAAGGTAACGCGCTCGGCCTTGCAGAACGCGGCTTCGGCGGCGGCGATGTTCCTCACCACTGAAGCGGTCATTACCGATATGCCGGAACCAGAAAAACCATTACCACCGGGTGGTGGAATGGGCGGGATGGACTACTAAAATAGGGGTTGGGGGATGTGGACTAGCCAATAGAATAAACACCAAATACCCAGAGGGCGCCGTTGCGGCGCCCTCTGGGTTAGGTTGACCAGATGTAGAATATGTTAAATTCCTTGCCTGTCGGTCGTTTACGGGCCCCTTACTCCAACGGAGCCTTCTTTTTTTCTTAGAAAAGTGCTAGACTTTATACATGATTAACTACATAATTTTAGCCATTATCGTAGTGTTAGTGCTCTATATTATCGGGGTTTTCAATGGATTAGTGCGCGCGCGCAACCGGGTCAAAGAGGCCTGGTCCGACATTGATGTACAACTTAAACGTCGTTATGATTTGATCCCTAATTTAGTGGAAACCGTAAAAGGCTATGCTATCCACGAAAGTGGCGTATTTGAAAGAGTAACCGCCGCCCGTTCTGCGGCGATGAACGCCCATGGTCCAACCCAAAAAGCCGAGGCGGAGAATGTTTTGAGTGGTGCCTTGAAAAGCCTGTTTGCGGTTTCCGAAGCCTACCCCACCCTGCGTGCTTCGGAAAATTTTGCCAAGTTGCAGGATGAGCTAAGTGATACCGAGAATAAAATCCAGGCGGCCCGTCGTTTCTACAATACCAACGTACTCGAGCTGAACAACAAGGTTGAAACCTTTCCCACCAACATCTTTGCCGGCATACTGCATTTCAGCAAAGAAAACTTTTTCGAAGTGGTCGGCGAAGTTGAGCGTGCTCCGGTGGCAGTAAAGTTCTAAAAATTAACCACCCCAATATGGAAAACACAAACTCTTTGGTAGTCATAAAATCTGGTCCAAAAGATTTCTTCCTACACCTCTTGGCAACCATAACTTTTTACGCCAGTATGGTGGCGTTTATTGCCTTACTCTTTGCCTATATCGACGTAAAGATTCCCGACCTGCTTTATCTCGATGTCTATGGTGGCAACTCTTATTACTTGCAGGCCGCGCAAAGCACGGTGCGGTGGACTAGCGCGGTACTATTAGTGATCTTCCCAGTCTTTATTCTGTTGAGTCGGATTATTGGCAAGGAGTATAAAGCCACCCCAGAGAAACGTGAATTAAAGGTGCGTAAGTGGTTAGCTTATTTCACTATTTTTCTCTCCGCTGTTACTTTGATTGTTGATTTAGTCACCCTGATTTATAAGTTCTATGGTGGCGATTATAGTTGGAACTTTTTTGCCAAGGTGCTGGTGGTGTTATTTGTGATGGGCTTTGTCTTTATTTATTACCTCTGGGATTTACGTCGTGATAATACCCCGTCTGCTAAACCGAAAATCACTGCCTGGGTGGCCGGGATAATTGTTTTAGTGGCGGTGATCAGTGGTTTCTTTATTGTTGGTTTGCCCGCCAATCAGCGCGATGTACGTTTTGACCAACAACGCCTGAGTAATTTACAGAGTATTCAGTATAGTGTGACTGATTTTTGGCAGGCTAAGGGTTCTCTGCCGCAAGAAGCTGGCGAATTAAAGGCTTATTACGAGAACAGAAATGGGTCTAGCTTGCCTACCGACCCGGAAACTAAACAAGATTATGAGTTTTATCTAGGTGATACTAAAACCTTTTATCTTTGTGCTCAGTTTACCACTAAGGATATTTTGGCAAATATTCCAGGCGCGACACTTGAACCAAGCGGTCGCGGTTGTCTCAAGCGAGTGGTGGATAAGGATACCTATCCAGTACGTAAACCTATTCCAGTCTATTAATGGCCGTTAATCTCTACACCCAGCAGTCCAGTAACGTGCGCAAGACCTGGTTATTAATGACCGGGTCGTTGCTTTTGGTGGTTGGTTTGGGTTGGGTGTTCGCTTACTATTTCCAACGCTCGGAAATTTTGGTATTGGCGGTAATCCTTAGTATCGTTCTAAATCTGGTAGCTTATTGGCAGTCTGATAAAATTGCCCTATCAATGGCTGGCGCGCGCGCTATTCAACAAAGCGATAATCCATACTTATTCCGTATGGTAGAAAATCTCAGTATTACCGCTGGCTTACCGATGCCCAAACTTTTTATTATTCCGGGGGCGCAAATTAATGCCCTTGCTACCGGACGCGACCCACAACACGCTTCCATTGCGGTAACGGTTGGCGCTCTTGAGCGGCTAGAAAACGAAGAACTGGAGGGCGTGTTAGCCCATGAGTTATCACACATTGGTAATCGAGACATTTTAATCTCCACGGTGGTGGTGGTGTTGGCCGGGGTAGTAACCATTATGGCCGATTGGTTTATGCGCATGAGTTTCTTTGGTGGGATGCGTGGGCGCGATAACGACCGTGAGGGTGGTAATGGAATTGGTTTGATAATTGCTTTGGCGGCGGCAATTTTGGCACCCTTGGCGGCGACGCTTTTGCAACTAGCAATTTCACGTAAGCGTGAATTTTTGGCTGATGCTAGTGGTGCACTGCTAACGCGCTATCCCGACGGTTTGGCTAACGCCTTAGAAAAAATCGCCGTCGACGGTAATACTTTGCCGAAAACCAGTAATGCCACTGCCCACTTGTATATTTCTAATCCGTTTCGTGCCAAGCAAGCCGGCAACTGGTTGGCCAAAATGTTTTCTACCCATCCACCGATTCAAGAGCGCATTGCAATCTTGCGCGGGATGAAGGTTGAGTAAAAAAATATGGACGAAGAAAAATCTAAAGAGTTATTGTTTACCAGAATTAAAGAACTAGAGTCGCAAGTGCATGATCTGGAGAAAGACCTTATTCACGACACGTTGACTGGCCTGAAAACCCGCGCTTTTTTCGAGGAGGAGGCTAGAGTTTATCTTGATTTAACCAGCAATGTTAATATTGGCAAAAGAAAAGAATGGTTCGGTTTTAAAAATATCTCCTTCTTGTTTTTTGATATTGACCACTTCAAACAAGTTAACGATCAGTATAGTCACGCCATTGGCGATCTGGTTTTACAGACCGTGGCTAAGGCAATTAACCAGAGTTTGAGAGAGGGTGATACGGTGGCACGTTGGGGTGGCGAAGAAATGGTCGCCTCACTGCTCGGGGCCAGCGAAGTCGATGCGAAAAGTAAGGCGGAGGATATTCGTACCAAGATCGCTAGCTTGCAATTTAGCGAGACGCCAGATTTACGCCTGACCATTAGTATCGGCGTAGTTTCTTCTACCCCCGACATTAAACTGGAAGAACTAATCAAGCGGGCTGATCAGGCACTTTACTTTTCTAAGCAGAACGGTCGCAATCGGGTGACAACTTTTTCAGAACTTCCAGAAACAAATTAGTTCTGGTAGAGTGGGGAAGATTGTAAATAGGGAGGGGTCGCATAGTGGTCTAGTGCACGTCGTTGGAAACGACGCATACCGAAAGGTATCGCGAGTTCAAATCTCGCCCCCTCCGCCAAAATTCGGAATCAGAAGAAACGGACAAAGCGGGGTCGCGCCGAAGGCGCGACACTAATGCATTCCCCCCGCCGAATCCAGAATCCAAAAGGGTTTTCCACGCT
>Ga0209542_10002959_pt1 | contig 37116 bp, 44 predicted proteins | sample RifCSPhighO2_01_FD_184028 | JGI IMG/M metagenome (GOLD analysis project Ga0209542, IMG submission 184028) | Soil microbial communities from Rifle, Colorado - Rifle CSP2_plank highO2_0.1 (SPAdes) (version 2) | ecosystem: Environmental > Terrestrial > Deep subsurface > Rock core/Sediment ... | reverse complement strand
GCATAAATTTAAGCCGCGCGGTAATCTCTTTAATAACCGTCTTCGAAATCTCATGGTCTTTTTTAGAAAGCTCGAGATTGTCAAAAAACTCAAACGCATCTTTAATTGATAGATTTGTGACGTTTACAATATTTATTTTTTCTCCAAGAAAGACACTCAAAGATTCCGGTCTAAGGCGTGCGCCTTTGCACACCGGGCACGGTTCGTCAGACCAAAAGTGTTTGGTGCCGAGCCCATTGCAGGCCGGGCATGCGCCGTAGGGGGAGTTGAAGGAAAACAGGCGCGGTTCGACCTCGGGGAAGGAAAATCCATCGTACGCACACATAAACTTGCTCGAGATGATGCGCTCACTGGTTTTATTTTTTTCGGCTTCGCCGGATGCCGCCTCTTCGACCTTGACCAGGCCATCGGCCTCTTGCAGGGCTCTTTCTACCGCCTCAGCAAGTCGCTCTTTGTCGGCAACAGTGACTTCATCAACCAACACATCGATATCATGTTTTTTATACCGGGAAAGTTCGACACGCTCGCGCAAACTCTTTAGTTTTCCGTCGATTTTTGCCCTCTCAAATCCCTTACCAAGCAAGTCGTATAGCAACTGATAATATTCCCCTTTGCGGCCAACAACAATCGGGGCATAAATACGTACCGCCCCTTTTGCGCTTTTGCTAATACTCTCGATTATTTCCTGATTGCTGTGCTTGCGTATCTCGCGACCGCATACCAAGCAGTGGGGCTTGCCCACGCGCGCGTACAAAATGCGCAGGTAGTCATAAATTTCGGTAATCGTCGCCACGGTTGAGCGCGGATTGTTGGAGCGCGACTTTTGGTCGATAGAAATCGCGGGCGAGAGGCCGGTAATCTCCTCAACATCGGGCTTTTGCATCTGGCGGAGGAACTGCCGCGCGTACGCCGACAAACTTTCTATGTAGCGGCGCTGGCCTTCGGCAAAAATAGTGTCAAAAGCGAGGCTCGATTTGCCCGAGCCGGACAAGCCGGTAAACACCACCATTTTATTGCGGGGTATTTTGAGGTCGATGTTCTTTAAATTGTGGGTTTTGGCCCCTTTTATGTGGATATGCTCTTCCATGGTGTACACGCAAACACGCCCCGCGCCACTGCGAGGGGGTGGGTATGTGTGCGGAGAGTATAGCACAGGGGGGTGTGGATAGGCACCTTGTCAACGCGTGTATATTAAAAAAGAACGACGAGTACAAATTCAACAGCAGAAAGGGTCTGTCATGACGGACACCCCCACCCCGGCGGCGAAGCCGCGAGAACTCAAACGGGGCGAGCGGGAGTCACTGCCCGACCGCCGCCCGAGCACACAGCAAAAAGCCATCGTTGGCGGACACAAGGTCTACGTAGACTATGGTGTCTTCAGCAAAGAAGACCGGCGATTACTCGAAATATTCGTTGATATGCACAAGGAGGGCGCTGCTCTCCGGTCCATAATCAACGGATTTGCAATCTCTATCTCGATTGGATTGCAATATGGAGCCCCACTCCGTGAGTACCTGGATGCGTTTGCGGGAATGAGCTTCGAACCCCGCGGACCTGTCATTGGACACGACCACATCAAAGAAGCCACGTCTATCCTCGACTACATCGTGCGCCACCTGGCGATCGAGTTCATTGGGCCGCCGGAGGCATTCGTAAATCCGCCGGGCGACCCCACGAGTAAATTCTTGCACGTGGACCATGAGGTTGTGGAGTTCCCCAAGCCCGACAAAGGTAGTGGAGCTCCACCTAAAGCGGACGGCGAGCCCGATGAGCCGTCACCGCTGCCGGTAACACGCAGTGTCAGGCTCGCCGAGGCGAGAGCCCGCGGATACGAGGGCGAGGCCTGCGGCGAGTGCGGCAACTTTACTATGGTGCGCAACGGCACGTGTTTGAAATGCGACACCTGCGGAGCAACTTCGGGGTGCTCATAACCCCATGACAACATAACGAAAAAGGGCGGCCTCGCGGCCGCCCTTTTATTTTTTGAATACTGGCGTAATAATAATTTGCCGAGACGCAAATATTGAGCGCCACACGCCCGCTTCGCCCGCAGTCGCTGGGCGCAGGAACGCCCACCACCGACCGTTTTTTGTTACCTGCACACGGGCAGTATAAACATGGCCGACACGGTAGACCTCGATTGTTAGGTATGCGTCCCGTAGCTGCCCTCGATACAAAAACGACTGCGAACGCGGTGCGCTCAGCACCCGTTCGACACCGAGGATTTTTGGATTTACCTCCACTTCGTGTGCTCTATCCGTGGCATCCGCGTCCATTCTTGCGTACATGATAAACACAAATAATGCACTGGAGACGACAATCCCAAGAACATGGCCGACGAGCGCGTCTTGCCATGCCATTTTTAATGCTCGCATGGTGACCTCCCCGGTTTGGCGGCATCCACCCACCAAGCTATCACACCCCTACCAACGTAGGCAACAAAAACGGCGGCCTCTCAGCCGCCATTTTGCTTTGCTCGGTATTTCAGCGCCTCGGCCATCTCGGCCATGGAATGTATCCGCCCATATTTGCCGCGACGATGGCCGTAACAACAAGTACGGCCACAAGCCCTTTCGACATGTCGAACGCCGCAAACTCGCCAGATAGTGTAAACATTGCCGCCTCCCTAGAAGCCGCATACGCACCTACCGACGCCATACAGATCACCCTAATCCTACCCCTGTTTTTGCCCGCAAAGCAACTTATCCCCCTTTTGTAAAAACCTCACGTTTTTGAGGGTACAATTACCCCATTATGAACAAAATAACTTTTGTGCGCATCGCGACGGTCATCTTTACCATATTCGGGCTTGGGCACTTGTATCGCGCGCTCAACGCGCTCCCCGTCAACTTGATGGGTTGGGATATGCCGGTCGAACTCTCCTGGGCCGTCGGCCTCGTAGCCCTCTTTTTGGGCTACACCGGCTACAAGCACTGGCGCTAAGCTTTCTTTTTCTTTCCTCCACCGGTTAGGGCCAAAATCTCGTCGCGCAGGAGCGCGGCGGATTCAAAATCCAGGTCGCGCACCGCCTCGGCCATCTCTTTTTTCTTGTCCGCAATAAATTTTTGGGGATTCTTTTTATAGAGCTCTTTGTCCACTTCGAGCAGACTAATAATTGCTTTAGAGTGCTCGCTCCGGAGCTCCTCGGTAATGTCTTTAATGTTTTTTATGATGGTCGTCGGGGTGATGCCGTGCTTTTTGTTATAGATTTCCTGCGCCGCGCGCCTACGGCGCGTCTCGCCCACCGCCTTCTTCAAAGACTCGGTCTCCTGGTCGGCATACAAGATTACCCGGCCGGCGCTGTTGCGCGCGGCGCGGCCTATGGTTTGTATCAGCGACACCTCGGAGCGCAAAAACCCTTCCTTGTCGGCGTCGAGTATCGCCACCAGCTCCACCTCGGGCAGGTCGAGCCCCTCGCGCAGAAGGTTGACCCCCACCAGCACGTCGTACTCGCCGCGGCGCAGGCTGGTCAAGATTTCGATGCGCTCCAGCGTCTCGACGTCGCTGTGCAGGTAGGTTGATTTAATTTTGCGCTCCTTCAAATAATCGTTCAAATCCTCGGCCATTTTTTTGGTGAGCGTCGTGATGAGCACGCGGTTGCCGCGCTTGACTACTCCGGCCACCTCTTCTATCACGTCCTGCACTTGACTAAGGTTCGACCTTGAAGAGCCTTGAGTTAAGGTCGAACCTTGAGAGCCGGTGACCGGGCGGATGTCTATTATTGGGTCCAAAAGCCCGGTCGGGCGCACAATCTGCTCGACGATATTTTTTTTGCCGCTCTTCTCCTTTTCGTACGGCCCTGGGGTTGCGGAAGTGTAGATGATTTGGCCTACGCGCTCTTCAAACTCCTCGAACATGAGCGGCCGGTTGTCCTTGGCCGACGGCAGGCGAAAACCGAAATTGACCAGCGTCTCTTTGCGCGAGCGGTCGCCCGCAAACATCCCGCCTATTTGCGGCACAGTCACGTGGCTTTCGTCAATAACGGTTAAAAAGTCCGGACTTCCGTCTTTGTTGTGGGGAAAGTAGTCGAGCAGAGTGTAAGGCGGCTCGCCCTCGCTGCGCCCGTCAAAGTGGCGGGAGTAGTTTTCTATCCCGTTGCAGTAGCCTATCTCGCGTATCATCGCGAGGTCGTAGCTGACGCGGCGCTTTAGGCGCTCGGCCTCCAACAATTTGCCCTGCCTTTCAAACTTGGCCAACTGCTGTTTAAGTTCCGCGCGGATGTCGGCTATCGCGCGGTCGCGCTCGTGCTCGGGCGTGACGTAGTGCTTGGCGGGGAAAAGGAACACCGACTGCGCCGACTCTTTTTCCGCGCGCGTCACCGCATCAATAATCCGCAGCTTTCCTATCTTTTCGCCCTCAAACTCCACACGGTACAGCACCCGCTCGCCGGTCGGCATTATTTCTACACTGTTGCCGAGCGCGCGGAAGGTGCCCGGCGTAAGGTCGGCATTGGTGCGCTCAAAATACACGCCAATGAGCTCGTGAATAAGCTCGGCGCGGTTCTTTTTGACTCCTGCACGCAATTCCAAGTGCACTTTGCGATACTCCTCCGGGCTCCCCAAGCCATAAATGCACGACACCGACGCGACAATGATGACGTCCTTGCGTGTAAGCAGTGCTTGGGTCGAGGCGTGCCGCAGGCGCTCTATCTCCTCGTTTATCTGCGCCTCCTTTTCTATATACGTGTCCGAGTGCGGAATATACGCCTCCGGCTGGTAGTAATCGTAGTAGGATACAAAATACTGGACAGAGGCGTCGGGGAAGAACTCGCGATACTCTTGCGCCAGCTGGGCCGCAAGCGTTTTGTTGTGCGCAATAACGAGTGTCGGTTTTTGTACCGCCTCTATAACATTGGCCACCGTAAAGGTCTTGCCTGAGCCGGTAACGCCGAGCAGGGTTTGGTGCCGCTCCCCCGCCTTGAGCCCTTTGACTAAGGCGGCAATAGCCTCCGGCTGGTCTCCGGCGGGCGTGTGCGGCGATTTTATTTTAAAGCGTGCCACCCGCCTACTTTACTGCGCGGGAGTAATCGCTACAAGCTCTACCTCAAATATAAGCGTCGAGTTTGCCGGTATCGGCCCGTAGGCGGAGCTGCCGTACGCCAGAGCAGGCGGGATAATGAGCAAGCGCTTGCCGCCCACCTTCATGCCGACAAGCCCCTGGTCCCAGCCGGGGATAACCTGGCCCGTGCCAAGCACAAAACTGATGGGCGCTCCGCCTACCGACGTGTCAAAGACCGCGCCGTTTTCAAACTTGCCGGTGTAGTGGACAGAAACCGCGTCCCCCGCCTTGGCCTCGGCGCCCGTACCCGCCGCTTCGTCCTGCATCACCAACTGTTGCGTCTCCTGACTGTTCAAAGCGTTGTCCTGTACCATCTGCAAAGACCCGTTAAAAATAAAAAAGAGCGCCACCACCGCAAGGCCGGCGGCAACCGCGATGCCTGTTTTAAGCTGTTTGCTCATGGGACCAGTATAGCATTTGCAACGCTCGCCGCTTGGCTGTCGTGGATAACTTCGGAAGGCACGCGGGCGTTAATTATCATGAGCGTAAGCGCCACCATCGCGACCGCCGCGCCGGGCAACAAAAGGTCGTGTGCCTGGATTTGTATGCGGTGGAAGAAGGCAACCGCAAGCGCAAGCGCCAAAAGCGCGAGCACCCCGCCGAGTATAAAACTCGTGGTAGCCTGCGGCTCCGAGAGCACACGGCTCAGCTGACGCGCAAGCGTGCCGCTCAAAGAAGGGGGCGGGGTGCCTAAATTTTCAAACACTGTCCGCGCTTCGGCGCCCAAGACTACGGGGGCAGGGGGCGCCGCGGCCGCGGCAACAGGCGCGGCGGAAGGCAGGGGTTTTGCGGCCGCCACCGCCATCGGCGCTCCAAAGTGCTGCACGACAAACGTCGCCGGCTGTCCTTTGTACATGCCCTGCGCCAACCCCACTCCCACTTCGGTGTAATTGTGCTTGACGATGTTGGCGCGGTGCGTCGGCGACGCCATCCACGCCACCACCACGTCGCGCGAGTCAACAAAACGCACGGCCAAGTTTTCTCCCGCATACCGATAGTTGTAGCCGGCGGCGGTAATCCAGCTCCACGGCTGTTTGCCGTCCGGGCCCTGGTGCGCAAAATAGCCCCTGGCCGCCATGTCGTCGGCCTTGGCCTGGGCGGAGTGGCTAAGCATCGTGTTTTCTTTCAGTGTGCCTACGCTATTTTGAGCCCGCTCTGCATTAGTGAGCGCAAGTATCTCGCTTTGGATGACCGCCGCCAAAAAACTGCTCCCCGACTGCCGCGCCAGAAGGTTGGCGACAAGCGCACCCTCGGCCACCAACGCCACTCCAAGCAAAAACAGCAGCGCCCGCCGGCGCAGGAGGTGCGGGCGGTAGGCGTTGCGGTGCGAGGGGACAAAATGATCCTTCAACCACCAAAAAAATCTCATGCTAAAATTTTAACATGAGATACGGCGTCGCTGTTGTGCTGTTGGTTTTTTTTGTAGCCGGCGCGCCCGCCGTAGCCGCGGCCGCCGACCTGCCTGCGCAGGCAGGGCCGCAGGCGCTCAAGCTGTCCGCAAAGGCCCAAGTAGAAGGAACTTCGGTGCCGCTTAGCGCGAGTGTGTCTACCGAAAACACCGACTTTGTGCTTAGTGCTACAAAAAAAGATGGTTCCACTCCGGTGACCTTTACTCTCTACCTCACCCCAAAACCAAAACCCGCACCGGTCGCCACCTCTAGCAGCGCGGCGGCCGCGGTCGAGTCCTCCAGTGGCATCCAGCAAGGTATCGCGGGTGTCTCGCCTCAGACAGCTTCGACACTTGTGCCCTTCTTTACGCTCGTCGACGGCGGGCGCTCAAAAGCGGCCGACGTTCTCGACAGTCAAATTGCCAACACCAAAAAGAACCTCGGCCCCGACGCCGGCGCCCCGAGCGAGGTGCTGAGCGCCCAAGACGTCAAACAGGCGGGCCAAAACCCAATGGGCGCGTTTTGGTACATTTTGCAGACGCTCTACCTCTACCTGCTCACCCTGCTGCGCTTTATTGTCGGTAGCGCCGGAGTCTTCTACCCCGCCCTTGCGGTAGCTTTCTTGTATATTCTTTGGAAGCTCTTTAGACGCTTCCGCAGACCGGCGTACTAGCCGCGCGTTGCGCGCCAATGCCACACCGCCGCGATAAAGAGGAGCATCGTGGTCACGGCCGAGATGCCGCAATACAGGCACAGCGCGCCGATGACAAAAAATTGAAAGAGTTCGAAGCAGATTGAGAGCCCAAAGCCGATGCCGGTATAGATGAGCATCCCGAGCCGCAGGCCGAGCGACTTTGGGTCTATCGCCAAAAGTATCACCAACCCGAGCATATAGAGGTAGTAGAGCAAGCCGATGTAGGCAAACGGAATGCCGAGCGGGTGGGAGTACGGGCTCGCGAGCACTACCTCGCAGCCGCTTAGTGCACAGCCGGGGATGACATTGAGGAACGCGTAGTAAGAAAGAAAGAGGGTGTCGCCTATCCCAACGAGCGCGAGCGCGAGTAATACAGACGGGGTCAAAAGTGAATTTTTCATAGTGTTTTTATATCACATATTGTCGCGTTCGTCCTCGCGCTTGCGCACCTCGTGCTCGTCCATCCCAAAGTGGTGGGCCACCTCGTGCCAGATGGTTTCGCGGATAGCGCGCCGCACACACTCCTCATAAGTCATTCTAACATTTTGCAAAATGTTAGAATGTTCCAGTTTGGCTGCTTCCGCCTCCAACGGCTTTTGGTAGAGCGTGATAGTGTCGGGCATGGTCGTACCCATGCCGTACCAGTCGCCGCGCGCGGGGGTTGGCACGCCGCGATAGTAGCCCAACAAGGTTTCGCCTTGTTGCAAACCCTCCTCTTGCCGCACTTCCGCCGACGGCTCGTCCTCGACCAAAAAAGCCACGTTTTTGATATGCGGGCGGAATTTTGCTGGGATAGCCCGCTCAAACTCCTCCGCCACCAATTGTTCAAATTCCTCGCGGGTCATTTCAGCAGGTCTTTAAACTTTTTCTGCACTTTTTCGACCTTGGGCGCGATTATGAGCTGGCAGTAGGGTGCGTCTTTGTGCGCCTCGTAATACTTTTGGTGGTAGTCTTCGGCTTTGTAAAATGTTTGCAGCGGCTCGAGGCTCGTCACAATCGGCTTTACAAATCCGTAGCCCAGGTTGCGTATATAATGCTCAGCCATCTGCTTCTGCCGCTCGGTTGTGTAAAACACCGCCGAGCGGTACTGCGGGCCGACGTCATTTCCCTGCCCGTCGGCCTGCGTTGGGTCATGGCTTGCAAAATAAATCTGCAACAACTCGGGGAAAGCGATGCGGTCGGGGTCATAAACAATTTTTACTACTTCTACCTTTGGAGAGCCTGCGTAGCCGGGCTCGACCGACTGCACGCCCTTAATCATCAAAAAAACCGCCTCTGTGCACCAAAAACACCCCCCACCAAAGACTATTGTCTCCGTATCCATTCTGTAATAGTATCGCATCGGCAGTACGTTTCGCACCCCTAGCGATTATTGCCCTTTGCAACTCACAAAAGGAGCAGTGCCATGACGGCCTCCTCGACTACTCAGCACACCAACCCTCATCTCCCGACGCTCAACCGTTTAGTGGAAGAGCTCGATGGTTCTTATCCGGGCTGTTCACTATTGGATATAGTTACCGAGATTAACTGGGACCGCGCCAAGATTCAAAAAATCGAACACGCGGGTCACGTCGGCTATGAGATCGCTGCCGAAAGCCTCAGTCTTGGAGCAGAGGTGACCATCCTAGGTGCTCGGAATCCGGTAAAGGCAAACAAGAGTCTGCCCAGCTCGATTCATCTAAAAATCTACATTCAGGAGTCCTACTCCTACCGCCTTAAGATTTTTTGCAGCATGGCGGCTCCGTCCTTCTATACCTACTCCCACGCCAATCTCGAACTGTATCGATTGGGGCGGGAAGTTAGCTTTCCACTAGCGGGGTATCCGCACAGTCTTCGCCTCGAAGGATGGCTCGGAAATACGAGGTGGGCGGATACCGACATTCCGGGCTCTCCTCCCGAATACATACTGCGAGGACACAGCAACTTGGGCGGGGCGGTGGCAAGTGCACTCCTCTATGTGGGCCTCTCCCTTGATTGGCAGCGGGGGGAGATTTTGAGGCCGACGGTCGAGAAATTCCGGCAAATACTTGCCCAAAGGACGCGTGAACCCACGACAGTCTGACAACGACATTGAAACGGTGGCCATTCTAGGTCACCGTTTTTACCTACCTTATTCCTCAATTCGTACGAATTAGAGAATATACGTAACTCATGCTATAGGACAAATTACGTAATTACTTTAGATATTTCTTGCCTTTGAGTTTGTCGGGCAAATAGCTTTCTTTGTCGTACAGCTTGTAGCCTTTGTGATAGCCGATATCTTTCATCAATTTTGTCGGCGCGTTGCGGACTTTCATCGGGACAGGAAGAGTGCCAAACTTTTTGACATCGTCGAGCGCTTCAAAATAGGCATCGTAGGACTTGCGGCTCTTTTTGCACTCCGCCAAATAGGCAACGCCGTGCGCCAAGTTGATGGCACACTCCGGGTAGCCTATTGTCTCGCACGCGCGGAAAACCGCATTGGCCACCACCAGCGCCGTGGGTACCGCAAGCCCCACATCCTCGCTGGCAAAGACCACCATGCGCCGTGCGATAAACAGCGGGTCCTCGCCGCTCTCCACCATCCGCGCAAGGTAGTAGAGCGCCGCATCGGGCTGGCTGGCGCGCATACTTTTTATAAACGCACTGATGGTATTGTAGTGCTCCTCGCCTTTTTTGTCGTAGCGCAGATGTTTGCTTTGTATCGTCTCTTTTAAACTTTCGAGTGTGACTTTGCCGTAGAGTTTTTGCGCGTTTTCGAGCACCCCTATTGCCTGTCGCGCGTCGCCTTGCGCCATTTGTACCAACCACTCCCTCGCTGCACTCGGAACTTTCAGTCGCGTTCGCTTGATTATTTGCTCCATGTTTTTGTCCGTAAGAGTGTTGAGCACAAACACACGGGTGCGCGAGAGGAGCGCGCCGATGACCTCAAAGCTCGGGTTTTCGGTGGTGGCACCAACGAGCGTCAGGTCCCCGCGCTCAACAAACGGCAAGAGGAAGTCCTGCTGCACTTTGTTAAAACGGTGTATCTCGTCTATAAACACGACCACCGGTTTTTGGAACCCGAGCGTACCCTTTTTTGGGACAATCTTTTTTATGTCTTCTTTACCCGCATCCACCGCAGACAGCTCATAAAATTCAGCGTCAAGCGCGTTGGCATAGATGCGCGCGAGTGTCGTCTTGCCGCTCCCGGGCGGCCCCCATAAAATAAAGCTGAACAGATGCTTTTGTTCTATCGCCTCGCGCAGAGGCTTCCCCTTCCCCACCAAATGCTCCTGACCGACAAAGTCATCAAGGTTTGTGGGGCGTATTCTGTTGGCCAGCGGCTCCATGAGCCCAGTATACTAAAACTCCCTTGTTTCGCCGGATTTAAGGGTTATAAACTCTATTCCTTCTTTTGGGAGCACCATCTCGCACCATTTTTGCGACGCACCATCGGGAGTAATCATTCCGTCGTGCACGCCAAACGCTATCCGCGGCTTGACGCTTAAAGCATATTCGAGCGCCTGGCTTATTTTCATCCACGGGCCGGCAACAGGGAGTGCAAGAACATCGACCGGTTTGTTTGGTTTATAAAAAGCATCTCCCGGAAAGAAAAACTTTCCTGCCACAAAATAACCGGTATTTTCGACAAGTCCATACTCTCTAAAAATGGTTTCGTGCTCTTTGCCAAAACCCTCAATGCTTACTCCGTTGATATCGGTTGATTGCCCGTCCCCCACCACTGTCACCACCGTATCGGCAATCTGTTCCTCCACAATTTTTGCCACCGCGCTGTTGCCCACAATAACTGCGGTGGGGTTATTTGCCAAAACTTTTTTGAGCGAGTCAATGTGCAGGTGGTCCTGATGCTCGTGCGTAATCAAAATGCCGTGCAGCCCCGCAACCGCTTGCTGCTGTTCGGTGGTAAAAGAGCCCGGGTCGGTCAAAAGCTTGACCCCCTCATGCTCCAAAACCATCGCGCAATGCCCGAGCTTAGTAATCTTCATCCCCCCAGTATAACAGAAATACTAGTTTACCTGCCGCTATGGATTTTGGTGTGTACTTCGAGCGCTTTAATCCGAGTACCGTGCTTTTCAAGTTCCGGAGAATAATACTTTTCTAAACGTTCGTTAATTTCTTCAACCTCTGTTTTTAGTTCTGAAATGTCTTCTTTTAAATCAGAAATATCTTTTCTGATTTTGCCTGTCTCAGTCCTTAGTTCCGTACGAATTGCACCTGCTTCTCCAAGAAACTCCGAACGCATGTCATCAAACCCCCGCTTCATCATGCGTGCTAAAAATTCAAGGGTTATCTTTTGCCTTGCCATATCCACAAGTATACCACTTTATTGTCCGGCGTAGACGGTGTCGAGCGTGTTGGAGGCGACGCTGGCGTTGCCGGCCGCGCTATGCGCGGCCCCAGCGGGGATGACAACCGTGACCGGGCCGCCGGAGGCGGGGGTAACGGTAAAGGTGTAGTTGGAGCCGTTCTGTTGCAAAAAGGCCGTGATACTCCCGTTGCCGACTGACACGCTGCTTGCCGAAAAATCGACCACCGCGACGGTAAAGTTGACGTACACCTCAAACGGCGCAAACACGGGGCTCTGCAGCGGGTCGGGAGAAAGCGCCGGGTGCGGCAGGAGTGAGTCGTAGGTAATGGTAAACTGCGCCGCCGTGTTGCCGATGCCGCTTGCGTCGTGGACGGTGCCGCCGATGATGCTCACCACCACCGTGTTGTTGTCCGTCGGTGTTACAAAAACATTAAACAGGTCCGCCAGCACCGCCGAAAAGCCGCTTACGACGCCGCGCAAGACCGAGAGGCTACTTTGGCTGAAGTCGACCACACTGCGCGAGAAGGTGATAACCAGCGGGATAGGCGACTCGCTCGTCGGGTCCCCCGCCGGCGTGGAAAAGGTGATAGAAATGGGCGTTGTATCTTCGACCGCCTCAAAAAACGACCCGTTGTAGGCAAACGTCTGGCTGGTAGTGGCAGGAGGAGACGGGTTTTCGAGCTTGGTAGTGAGCTCATACGTTCTGCCGTCGCTCTTGTACGCGTACGCGCGCTGACCTTGGCCGCACTGCTCCGACGGGTCGCGCGGCATGGTCGGGATGTATGTGCCGCTCCACGAGTAGTCGGTGCCGTCCGGTATCCAATTGGCGCCCGCCGCGTCGCAGCCGGTCACCCACCCCTCGGCCACCGGATAGTGGCCTTTGGCTGTGTAATAAAACTCGAGTGTGCTGGCTATGGTCCGCAGGTCGGTCAAGCGCACCGAGTCGCGGGCTTTTGAGCGGGTGGACGCCACGCCGGCAAGCACAATGGCCGCCAGGATGCCGATGATGGCTATCACCAACAGCAACTCTATGAGCGTAAACCCCTTTCGGAACATGTGTTTATTGTACCCCAGTCTTTGGCAGGTCGAGTTTGCCGAGCACGTCGGCAAAGGTGCCGCCGACCTTTTTGCCGGGGTTAAAGATGTTGTGCGGGTCGAATATTTTTTTGGTCTCCATAAACAGCGCGTACATCGCGGGGCCGAACATCTTTTCGACGTACGGCGTGCGGACAAGCCCGTCGTTGTGCTCGCCGGTAATAGAACCGCCGTAGGCAAGGACCAAGTCGTACACCTTGTGGCTCAAAGCATCTATTGTTTTTGGCACGCTTGGGTCGTTGGGGTCGACCAACGGAATAATGTGAAAATTGCCGTCGCCCACGTGCCCCGCTACGGTGTACACAAAATTGTATTTTGAAAGTATTTCCTCCAACTTTGGCAAAAATTCCGGCAGTGTCGCGGGCGGCACCACAAAGTCGTCTATAAACGGCGCAGTGCGCAGCCCCCGCACTTTTTTACGCAAGAGATTAAAGCTCTCGCGCCGGACCGCCCAATACTTGCGCGTCGCCGCCTCGTTTTTGGCGATGCGCACGCTGACGTGCGACCGGTTGTGCGCCACCTCCGCGGCCAGCTTTTGCGCCCGCTCAAGCGCTTCCGCCTGCGTGTCTGCTCTAAATTCGACTAACAGCACCAGTTTGGGCACCCCGCCCACTGCCGCCATCAAAAGCTCGGGGAGGAACGAGAGCCCAAGCCGGATAAGGCCGGCCTTCATCTGGACCGCGAGCTCGGGAAGATACTTCATCGCGATAGAAAAAGTGTGGTCGTCGTACGACTCAAAACTATCCGGCTGATACTTGAGTACTTCGGGCACAAGCTCGCCCAGCTGCGAAAGTTTGTTTACAAACAGTATCGCCATCGCGGCATAGGGTTTGGGGCGCACCAGTTTAAAGTGGATGTTGGTGATAATGCCGAGCGTGCCCTGCGCGCCGACCATGAGGCGCGCCAGGTTGAGCGAGCTCTTGCCGTCGCCGATGTTCCACAGCGCGTAGCCGGAGGAATTCTTTTCCACCTTTGGCGCGGCGGCTTTGATGACCGCGGCGTGCGCCGGGGTCGCGACGAGCGCAGACATTTTTCTATACAAATCACCCTCAAACCCGGGCTCTTTCAACTTTTCTAAAAAGGCGTCGCCTTTTAAATCTTTCAGAGTGTGCACGCGACCGTCGGCGAGCACGACCTCGAGCCCCTCGACCCAGCGCGCGGTCTTGCCGTATTTTAAATTTTTTTCCCCGCCCGAATCGTTGGCCACCATGCCACCCACGGTATTTATCTCGCGGCTCGCGGTGTAGCTCGGCAATTCCAGATTGTGCTTCTTTGTTTCTTTGTCGAAGTCTCTAAAATACATCCCCGGCTCGACGATGGCTTCCTCCGCGCCGAGCTCTTTAAGCTTGTTGAGGTGCGCGGTCATATCCACAACAATCGAGTCGTTGAGCGGCCCGCCGGACATGTCGGTACCCGCCGCGCGCGCGGTCAAAGAAATATCGGTTTTGGGTGTCCGCTTTTTTTCGTTTACAAATTTTACCAGCTCGCAAATATCTTCTGCATCCACCGGCCGCACCACCGCTTTTGGCACCACTCTAAAGAGGCTCGCATCGCGCGAATTTTTATCAAGCACAGCAGAATCATCATCCACCTCCCCGCGCACTACTTTGCGCAACTCATCCGCCAAAGACATGCGCTCATTATATCGCGTTTTATAAGTCGAAGTTGCCTATCTTGTCGGCCTCTTTATCATGCTGGTTCTTTTCTTTATCTTGTTCTTTCTGCTTCTGTTCATCCATTACTTCCGTGTTCCCCTGTTCTTTCTTTTGATCAGCGCCTTGCTGTGGGTTATGCTTTTTGTCGTGCTTGTCCATATATATCTTATAGATTTGATATGTAGATAATGCTCGACCTGTAGCAACGCTAACAGAAGCTACCTGAAAAAATAATTAAGACAAAACAAAAAACCGCCCCCTTGCGGAAGCGGTTTTTTGTTCTGCGCGCTTAGGCGCGCGATACGTTGACGGCAGCGGGTCCCTTCTGGCCTTCGGCCACTTCAAAGTTGAGGACATCCCCGACCTTGAGCTCCTCGAAGGTTACCCCGTTGAGGTCCTTAGAGTGGAAGAAGAGGTCTTTGGCCTGCCCCTCCTGGGCGATAAAGCCGAAACCGCGGTCCGTAAGCGTTTTAATTGCTCCTTGCATCTTGTTGTTTTTTGTTCTTTTTTGAGAAACCCCGACCTTCGTTTCCTAGTCTTTTAGACCCCCCTATGTTGGCATGCCCCCTGTTTTAAGTCAAGCTCCGCGTTTTGTATACAAAAAGAGCCGACCTTGCAGTCGACCCTTTGCTTAAACGGCTTTATGCCGCTTTTGTTGTTAGTTCGGGTTGGGTTGGGAGGCGATACCCTCGGCCCCACACCGTCTCGATGAACTTCTCGGCGTCTGGATGCATCTCGCTTAGCTTCCTTCGCAGTTTGCAGACAAAGACGTCGATGATTTTTACCTCCGGTTCGTCGTCGATACCCTCGGTGTACATGTTTTGAAGGATTTGCTCCTTCGAAAACGTGCGGCCGGGGCTTGCAGCGAACAGGAGTAGCATCAAACTTTCTTTGCCCGTCAGATGCAGTCCGACGTCGTTTACGAAGGCCGTGCGACGTGTCAGATTGACCTTGAGTTTGGCGTCGCCCGTCTGGTACTCAACAATATCGAGCACTGCGCCTTGAGACCGCCGAGTGACAACGTGCAGAGACGCGACCAACTCACGGGGATTAACCGGTCCGCGTAAGAGGTCGTCGCCTCCGTTTTCGAGAAACGTTGCACGATGGTCGCCCCAACTGCGCTCTTCGGAACCTTTGGAGATGCCAATAAGCGGAGTGAGAATCTTTTTGGCCCGGAGTCCCCGAGCCGCATAGATTCCAAGGTTGCTCCGTTCGAGATCGATGACACCAGCATCGTAGGAACCAATGCTGATCCAGTCGCCCAATTCCGAAGCATCCAATACATCACTCTTTTCGACGGCGATACCGTTCCTCTGCATGAAGGCAAAGGTGGTACTATCCAGTCCTGCTGCCAAGACTTTCATGACCCGCCTCCTTCACTCTCGACATCTTTGAGCAGGTCGTTGAGGTGCGAAACCAGTTCACGGATGATTCTGGCATCGCGCTTTCTGTCCTCAAGGTCTTGGTCGCGGTTGGCGTAGAGGCCATTGATGTCGATGCCTTGGCGGATGCGCCGAGCACGATTGAGCGCTCCGCCGAGGAAGATTTTGAACGCCTTGTAGTCGTCGGCGGGTTTACGCATGCGTCCGCCGATGCCGTAGCCGGACTTGCCGGTTTTAACGCTAATCAGCATGCGGACTTCGGCGAGGTCTAGGCCGCGCTCGATTGCTTCCTGCGCAAGCGCAAGCCGCAAAGCGGGGTCATTAGTACTTCGTGCGATGTCTACCGCCGATGTTCTGCTGAGCTGCTCGTCTTTGGGCAACTCCGGGTTCATCAGCTTCTTAACTGAGTCAGGAAGCGTATCCAGCTCCAGATAATTTTCGACATGCGAGGTCGACTTCTTGGACAACCGCGCAACCTCGACGACCTTTGCATGGTGACTTTCACCCGTACTCTCGTTGAACAGTCGCCGGTAGGCGGCCGCCTCGTCGAGCGGGATAAGGTCCTCACGCTGAATGTTATCGAGAAACGCTTTGCGAAAGTGGTGCCGTTCGTCGTTGACTGTGTCGATGAAGCAGTTGACGATTGGGTCGGTACCGGTGCGGTCGCGGATGATGCCGAAGGCTCTCAAACGCCGCTCGCCGCCGATGAGTATGAATACCCCCCCCTTCGCCGAGTTGCGGCACACACTGACGGGCGTTCTTTGCCCGTCTATCTGGATATCGTCAGCGAGTTCTTCCAGGCTTTTCGGGTCGAAGTAGCGGCGCGGTTGTTCCGCATATCGCTCAATGCGGCTGAGTTTGACGGGGAGCGGCTTACCAAGGCCGGGCTCCTCGTTTTCAACGATTTGCAGTGACGGCTTGGCCATGGTCGGCCTCCCTGTTTCTACGGTGAACGCTTGGTACTGCCAAGAAAAATAGTGGCACGGAATTACTTTTTAGACAACATCTTTGTCTCTAACACTCCACGCATAGAGCGCTACGGCTGCGGCGGCGGCGACGTTGAGCGACTCGCAGCGCGGGTCCATGGGGATAGCGAGCACTTTGTCGCTCAGCGCCTTTATCTCCCCTTCCACCCCCAGCCCCTCGTTGCCCAAGATAAAAACGGCCGGCTCTTTAAACTCCTCTTTGTTGATAGGCAGCGCTCCTTCGCCCGCGAGCGAGTAAATTTTAAATCCTTTCTTCTTGAGCTCAAGCGCCGCATATTTGGCGCTCGCCGTGTGCACAAGAGCAATTCTAAACGCCATCCCGGAGGAGACCTTGAGCACCGCGCCCGTAATGGCGGCGTTGCCGCGCTCGGGCATAATCACCGCCGAAGCGCCGAGCCCCGCGCTGGAGCGGATAATGGCGCCGACGTTGTGCGGGTCTTGTACGCCGTCGAGGAGCACCACGGCTACCCCGGGCTTTACCTCAAGCGTTTCTAAAAACTTTTCAAAAGGCACCACCAACTGCGGCACCGAGATGCTCCCGATGATGCCCTGATGCGCGGTGCCGCTCTTCATGTCCGAGCGTGCCATGCCCTCCGACAATTTGGCCACGGGGATGCCGAGCCGGTCTATCTGTCCGCGCAGTTTGGTGTCCACCTGCCGGTTGTCCAAGTACACTTTGGTGACCGCATGCGGCGCATACTTCAGCGCCTCGCTCAAAGCGTGGCGACCGTAAGTAAAAACTTTATTCTGCTTCATGCCCCACACCCTAGCACGCGCTCTGCCCTTTTGCGAAATTGTTTTTATTAAATTTTTGGGAAAAAGAAAAGAGCCGCCGTCCTGATACGGGGCTCTTGCGAAACAGTGTGTCGCCGGTTAGGAGGATTTAACAGGTCCTCGGTCGCGGAAGTGTTGATGATATTGTGCAGCGTGCCTGCAGGAATAATTATTGCCGAGCCGTCGGCGAGTGCGCGCTCCTCGCCGTCGAGCACCGATTTGCCCTCCCCTTTCTCAACCCTAATAAACTGGTCGAGTTGGTGTACCTCCGCGCCGATGTCCTCGCCGGGCCGCAGGCTCATCAGCACCAGCTGGAGATGTTTGGAGGTGTAGGGCACTTTGCGAAAGTACTCGTTTTCGAGCGAATCTTTTTCTATGTTAGTGACAAAGCCTTTCATATTTTTTAGACACTACCGCCGCAACCGCCGCACAAACGGCAGAGCGTAGCGGTCGAGCCCGATGCGGCCGGAGACGCGCCATGCCAAGAGGAGCAAGAGCCCGAGCACAAACCATGCCGGGTTTACCGACACCGTGCCCGCGAGCATAAAGTTGAGATTCATAAATATGCCGAAGAAGGCCGAGACGCCGACCAAAAATCCAAGGATGAGTGCCACGCCCACCAACACCTCGCCGTAGGCAACGAGGTAGGAAAACACTTCCGCGTTCGGCAGAGCGGCATTTGTAATAAACCACGCGTACCACCCCTGCACGTCCGGGTGGCAGGCGGCCGGCGCCGGCGGGCAAAACTCCGCCGTCTTTTTGAGCGCGCCTTGCAAAAACCCGGTAATCGCCGCGCCGGCATTGTCGCCGACCCATGCGGGGTTTACTACCTTTTCCCACCCGGCCATGAGCCACTCGTAACCGAGGTACAAGCGGACAACGAGCCAGAGCCACGCACTGCGTTTATCTTCAAAGAAAAAATAAGATATTCGAGGCATGTCTTAGTATATCCCAAGGTTTATGGGTATTTGGTGCCGTCATCGGTGATGGGGATCGGCTCGCCCAGGTATTTTGGCTCCCGGCGGAACAGCAAGTCGAGGAAGGCCTTTTCGTTGGCAAACGCCTCGCGGACATAGTTGCGCAAAAGAATGTTGCCCGCGTCGGCGCTCATGCCGTAGGCTTCTATGTCGAGTTGGCGCGCGATAAATACCGCGCGCGGCAGGTGGAAGGATTGCGACACCACGAGCATCGAGGATACACCAAACACGGCGCGCGCACGGTACATACTGCTGTAGGTATCAAACCCGGCATGGTCAAGAAAGATGTCTTGGCCGGGGACGCCTTTGGCAAGCAGGTACTTGCGGACAGGGTTGACCTCGTTGTGGCTTACGGTGCTGTTGTCGCCGGACACTAAAATTTTGGCAACTCTGCCAGCTTTGTACAGCATGATGGCCGCGTCTGCGCGGTCTCTAAAAATCGGCGAGAGCCCGCCGTCAATCAAAATGGCCGCGCCGGGGATAAGCACCGCCTGTGCGGCGGGCGCCAGGACTGCCTCGGTGTACATATATTTTTTTGTACTTTCATATATGAAAATGTTGACCGCAAGAACGGCGACCAGCACAAGTGCCGCCCCTGCCCCGGCAAAAAAGAACATGCGCCGCATGCAGGTAGTATAAATTGCTATTCCTTTTTAGAGAAATCGGCCCACAGCGACAACACGCCGAGCGCCAGAAAAATCGCCGCCTCCAACCAATTACTCCTTTGCAGGGCCTCAATAAGCGCCAGCCCGAAAAAGAGTACAAAAATAGCAACGCTAGTAAATTTCATACCGTAAGTATACTCTTTCTGCTGGGGGGGAAGGAGTCGGACCTTCATAAACAGCTTCAAAGGCTGCTGTCCTACCGTTAGACGACCCCCCAATAGCGCTAAGAATACCACATATTCACATTGGAACAATTTCAATACACTTACAAACTCAAGTATGTTAGTATTTAGTTATGGATAAAATAAAAACACCCCGACAAATGGAGCGGCATCTGAAAGGAATTGCCAACCATCGTCGCATTCAAATCCTGCTGCTTATCGCGGCCCGCAACAACCTTACGCTCGATGATATTGTCAAAGCGGTTGATGCGAACGAGAAAACGGTTGGCGAACACACCCGCCGCCTTGCCCAAGCCGGGCTTGTCAACAAAAGTTACCGGGGCAAATTTGTTGAACACACCCTTTCTCCATACGGCAGGCTTTTCGTAAAATTCCTCAAGTCATTCCAACAAACTTGAGTTTGTTGGTGTGACTGTGTACACCGCCACACAAATTATTACTGCCTAAATTTTGATGATAAACTTTGTGCAATGGCTCCTTTTTTGTCGCGCCACAGTCTTGTGCTTATCGGGCTTTTTATACCCATCGATCTCTGGGGGAAGTTTGGCCACGCTTACCTTACAATGTGGTGGGTAGATGTCGTAGCTCATCTTCTATTTGGCGCGTGGCTTGCCGTACTATTCCTCCACCCGACACTACGGCACTACGCCAAAAGCCCTCTCTTTATATTTGCACTGGTGCTGCTGGCCGGGCTCGGGTGGGAGCTGTTTGAACTTTTGTATGACGTTTTTGTGGCAGTACCGCGGGGCATTACTTTAGCCCAGCACGGCGCGTGGGACACGCTTAAAGATTTGCTCAACAATTTGCTCGGGGCCGCCGCAGCCTTGTGGGTCCTGACAAAATCTCCCGTATACTTTAAAAAGTTTTAGCCGAGTGCGCGGTAGAGCGCGAGCTCGAGCGGGATCTGCGGCAAAGGGGCGCGATTCATTTCTATCAGCGCGGTCAGGAGTTCGGCGAGCAAAAGCGCGTTGAGCGCAACCCCCTCCTTTGCAAGCCCTTGCAAAAAATTCAGGTCGTCTGCGCCAAACTGCTCCGCAAGACTGTTTTTGAGTTTTGGGGCAAAGCGCAGCAGCAGGACCGCCCGCAGTTTGGTGACCGCAAGCAAGGCAAACACCTTTGGCTCCGAGCCGCCGGCAACTGCTTGTTGAAAGGCGCCGAGCGCAGACTCAATATTTTTGTCCGCTAGTGCCTTTAAAAAGCTGTTGACCAGGCCGCCCGCCGGAGCGCCAACCACTTTGGCCACCTCTGCCTCGGTGAGTTTTTTACCTGCCCCGACCGAAGCGTCGGGGTCGCCATGCAGCGTGAGCACTTTTTGCAAAACCCCGAGCGTGTCGCGGTAGGCACCCTCGCCCATCAGTGCAATAAGCTCCGCCGCCGCGGGTTCGAGCGACGCGCCCTCTTTTTTGGCCACGTCCAACACCAGATGTTTGAGCGTCTCGTGCGACGGCTTTTTAAAGTTGAAGGTCTGACAGCGCGACAAAATGGTTTCGGGCACGCGGTCGAGCTCAGTGGTGGCCAGCACAAAAATTGCGTGCGCAGGCGGCTCCTCCAGCGTTTTGAGCAGTGCGCCCCACGCATCGCGGGTCAGGGCGTGCGCCTCGTCGATGATATAAAATTTGTACTTTGATTCGAACGGCAATGTCGCGACCCCCTCGCGCAACTCACGTATTTCGTCGATGCCGCGGTTGCTCGCGGCGTCCATCTCATAGATATCCTGCTCGCTTGTCCCCAGCGAGCGCGCCAAAATGCGCGCCATGCTGGTCTTGCCGGTCCCCCGCCCGCCCGCAAAGAGGTACGCGTGCGCCACCTTGCCCTGCACAACCGCCGCGCGCAGCACCGCCACGACCTCCTGGTCGCCGCGGATGTCATCAAAACCCATCGGCCGATACTTGCGGTACAGCGCCATAGGCGCCCGCGACTCCAAGTTTGCCTTTTTAGCCATGCCAGTAGTATACCGTCTGCCTCTCCTAAAAGAAAAAGGCCGGCGGTTACCCGCCGGCTTGCTCATCAACAAGGCGTTTAAAGACATCTAGAAACAACGCTCGCTGATCCAAAGTCATACATCGATACCGCAGCAGCAGTTCCCGCTCTTGCGGCGACATATCCGATACTTCGGCCCGTTGGCGGACGACTGAAGTCGGCTCTTCCGCCACCGGTGCCGGTTTTTGAGAAAGAGGTTCTCCGACTCGACCGATATCTTGATACCGCAGCCAAACCTGCCTGAGTGCTCCCGCGCGGTCATAAAAGACGTAGCGGTTTGACTTGGGGATACCAAGCTTTGTACAGATCGTACTCAGAGTCGCATCAAGCGAGTTGCGCTTCATCTGCAGTCTCACGTGGGCAATCTTGCGTCCGTCTGACATTACGGCTGCGACTACCCGTCGGTCGCGATTCGTCAAAGTCGAGAATCTGGCCGCACATGCGTCAATGTCAAGCTGAGGCACTGGCGCTTTTTGAACCGGCGCCGCAACGACCGACTTTGGAGCCGGTTTCCACGCCGGTTTTGACACCTCGGGCCGTTTGGGCGGCACATACACTACCGGCGGAACGGGACATGGCTTAGGTGATGCTGGTTGCATGTTTTTACCGATGTTCCGCATTACCTCCAATCGAGCTTCAGTCTCGGTCGCCGACGCGGCGACGCGTACCTTGGGTTGAGTCAGGATTGCAACAACCACTCTGGGTACTGGTTTCGGAGCAGGAGTTGACTGCCGCGGCCTGGACACCGCGGAGGTTTGTGCCCCCTCGGCATGCTCCTCGCACAAACCACGAGCCACATCCTCGACCTTGTTTGACTTCGAGCCCCTCCCTTCGCTCAGACATTTGACACATTTGCGCCATTGGGAATTACAGGGAGCAAAGGCTCGGCTGTCATTTGTGCCACAGCAACCTGCGAGATTCCGTTGATAACTAGCCGTGGTTTCTTCACAAAAATTTTTGCTCGCCCCAAAGCGTTGATAGGGGCATCGGTGAGGGAACGAGGTTGGGGTAGTGCCCCCTTCCATCCGCAACCCCCCTCCTTCTTCCTTTTCTAAGTCAGCGCGAGGGCGCATGGGCTTCTCTCCCCTAGACAACTAGGCATCCTACCCGCACATGAAGTTGTGATGGTACTGCCTTTCTAATCAGAACTATATAGGATTATTTTCTGCTAGCCAACTGTTGATTACTTTCTCCGCCTCCGCCGCACTAGTAGTTTTCATCAGCCTCATCCGCAGTTCTTTGGCGCCAGGGAAGCCTTCTACATATGCCTTAAAATGTTTTTTCATAATCGCAAAGTTTTTTATGTCGCCCAACAGCTCTTCAAATAGTTTTGCGTGCTCTACCTCAATAGCCAACTTTTTTTCTACTCCTATATTCCTTAATTCGTACGAATTAGAGAATAACCACGGATTACCAAAAATCGCGCGGCCGAGCATCGCGCCGTCCGCGCCAGACTCTTTTATTTTTTGTTCTGCATCGGCCAAATCTTTTAAATCGCCGTTGCCTACGATTAGAGTTTTATTGTTAGTTGTTCGTTGTAAGTTGTCTCTTATCTCAACCGCGCGCTTGACCCTCTCCCATCGCGCGGGCACCTTAGACATCTCTTTGCGCGTGCGCGCATGGACGATGATTGCCGCCGGTTCGGCCCCCAGCAGCGCGGGCAACCACTCTTCCAAAATGTCTTTGTTGTAGCCGAGCCGCGTTTTGACCGACACCGGCAAGTTTGGCGCGCCGCGCTTGGCGGCTGTAATTAACTCAGTAGCTAACTGCGGAGTTTGCATCAGCTTTGCCCCCGCACCCTGCTTCTCTATCGTTTTGTCCGGACACCCCATGTTGATATCAACGCCGTCGAATCCGAGCTCTTGCGCCAGTGCGGCCGCTTTTTCCATATGTTCTGGCGTTGCAGTAAAGAATTGCGCCACAATCGGCCGCTCTGCCTCGGAATACTTTAAGTCGCGCAACAATTTTTGCCTCCCCTCCTCTGGGGCCAAACACAACCCATCGGCCGAAACAAACTCAGTGTACATCACAAACTTGGACACGGGGTGTCCAAGTTTTGAATACTTGGCGATGACCTGCCGAAAGGCCGCGTCGGTGACGTTGGCGAGCGGCGCGAGAGCAAAAAACGGCTTCGGCAATTTCTTCCAAAAATTCTGCATTTTTAGAGTCTACTAGACCCTAGTGGCTAGTGGCTAGTCCCTGAGCTTGTAGTACAGTTTGTCCCCAAAACGCAAATCGAGATACTCAAATTCGGCAAGCTTGTGCGATACAAACGGCTCGGCGGTGAGCGCGAGCGTAAGGCGCTCAAAAGTGTCCCCCCCTTCTTCGTGCAAAGCAAACTTGAGCACAAAACCACCGGCAAAGCGCATGCCCACGTCGTTGTCGGCGTTTATACTTACGTCTGCCAACACTTCGCCAGAAAGTTTTTGTATAACCGCGTCCACTAATGCCGAAAGTGCTTGAAATTTTGTCGGCGTCAAATAATGCCACGGGGGTGCGCCGCCGGCTTGCCCTGAGCTAGTCGAAGGGGTAGTGCTGCCAACATACACGGTGTACACCGGCTCGGAAAAAATCGGCGCCTCGCCGTATACGACCCCGTTTTCATCCATAAAGTAGCAAGTGTCCGAGCACCATAGCGCGCGGGGCTGGCGCTCTATCACGCCAACCTCAACCGTATGAAAGTCTGCCGCATGCACATCAGCCGATGCGAGCACGGGATAGGCCGACAAAATATCTTTCTCAATATGCGCCTTTGGATACAAAAAGATATTGCTCTTAGGCAAGATATACCAATAGTCCCCCGCGAGCCTCTCGCGTACAAACGCCTCCAGAGTGCTCGATGACAGTGTTGAGGTACCGCTTACGGCCACGTCGGCTATCCGCAGCGCCGGCCAGTAGGTCAGACCTACTAAACCAGACAACACGAGCACAACAAAGACAATCAGTACAACAGCCAGGCGCAAACGGCGGCGGCGCTTGCGCAACCGCAATCGGGACTCGGGGAGGTCTATGCGGGCCATCCTTCTATACTACCGCTAACTATTCTTTTGAATTTTATCCTTCCCCATGTAGGGGCGCAAAACCTCGGGCACGGTCACCGAGCCGTCTTCGTTTTGATAGTTTTCCAAAATAGAGATGAGGATGCGCGGGGTCGCGAGCGCGGTGTTGTTGAGCGAGTGGGCGTACTGCATTGCGCCCTGCTCATCGCGGTAGCGGATGTTGAGCCGGCGGGTTTGAAAGTCGTGGAAGTACGATGAGCTGTGTGTCTCGCGATACTTGCCTTCCGATGGAACCCAGGTCTCGATGTCGTACTTTTTGACCTGTCCCAACCCCAAGTCGCCGCCGCAGTTGATGACCACATGGTACGGCAAGTTGAGCGCTTGCAAAAGCTCTTCGGCATTTTTAGTCAACTCTTCGTGATGCTTGACCGACACTTCGTGATTGGCCTCGCACAACACCACCTGCTCGAACTTAAAAAATTCGTGCACGCGCATAAGGCCTTTGGTGTCCTTGCCGTGGCTCCCCGCCTCGCGCCTAAAGCATGGCGAGAAGGCGACCATTTTGAGCGGCAGGTCTTTTTTGTCCAGTGTCTCATTCATGTAGTAGGCCATCGTCGCCACCTCGCCGGTGCCGGCCAAAAAGTCGCCATCCTGTGTTTTGTACAAATCTTCCTCGCCCTGCGGCAGGTAGCCGGTGCCGAGGAATGCCACGCGCTTGACCAGCGAGGGCACCAACATCGGAGTATAGCCGCCCTTTTTGACAAAGTGGTCCATCACAAACTGCCACACCGCGTAGTTGAGCAGCGCGCCGTCGCCCTTTAAAAAGTAGCCGCGGAATCCGGCCACTTTAGTGCCGCGTTCAAAATCGGCAATATTGAGTGCCTCGGTGAGCTCGACGTGGCTCTTGGAATTTTTTATAGTGGGCTTTGTGCCCCATGTGCGCACCTCGACATTTTCCGCATCGGAGTTTCCTTCCGGCACCGAGAGGTCGGGGATGTTCGGCACTTGCACCATCAGGAGCTGCCAGGAGTGGTCGACTTCCTGCAACTCTTTTTCTTTTGCTTGGAGCGACTCCTTGAGAACTTTCATCTCGCCGATGAGGCGCGCCTTTTCATCCGCACTGGCTTTGACCACTTGGTCCGAAACGGTGTTTTGTTTGGCCCGCATGGTCTCGACCTCGCTCAAAAGCCTGCGGCGCTTTTCGTCCACTGCCATAAGCCGGTCGATATCGACCTCAAGATGTTTCTTTTTTGCGCCCGCCTTAATCAGGTCGGCGTTCTCCCGGATAAATTTAATATCGAGCATTATGCTAGTATAGCGCAGGATAGAAACGGAGAAAGTCCCCATGCAGATACCCACAATACCCGGCGCAGAAGAGCGCAACGCAAAGCTCCAGCGCCTGCTCAAAGCGGCGCAGGAGCGGTACGACAAAATGACCCCCGCAGAGCAGGCTTCAATGCGGGCGCAACAAGCGATAGGATATGTAGTGGCCGAACTTGTTCTGGGTGTTTTTGATCCTGAGCCGACCGATAAGGAGGAGCGCGCAAAGTCGGCACTTACAGCTCTAGAGAATATAGAGAAGGTGCTCGACCTCAAAATTAAAAACACCGACTATATGTTGGTCGACCACTCAAGCCGGCTTTTACCGAAAGCCCGGTTTGAACTAAAGACCACAGTAGCATCGGCCCGCCGGCAGCTCGCCCAAGCACTTGCACCGTCAGCCGAAAGCTGACGGTGTCGTCTTTTTACTCCACAAGAAAGCGGCAGTTCCTTATTCCACCATTCGCTCGAATAGGCGAATAGGTACCATTTACAAAGATTCTAAGGCGGATTTGGTAATGCGGTGGAGTGGTTGTTTTAGACAGTAGTCAATACGGAGCCCAAATTGCTCCCTTTCTACTAAATCGGCGGCAAACAAAACCCCAAGATGTTTGGAAGTGGCTTTAAACGAGAGCTTTATTTCTTGTGCAATGTTGCCGGGGGTAGAGTGCCCAACCTTGCGTAAGTACGCAACAATTGCAAGCCGGCGGCGGTTGGCCAACGCTTTCAAAACTTTTTCTGCTCCACGTACCTTGTCCATAGTTATCACTGTCTTTTATTCTACCATTCGAGCGAATAGGCGAACAAGGGTTCTGGTGGGGATTTTGTGGATTAGAATGTTTACATGTCTTCAGGAGATTACTTCCCCATACGCCAACTGCTGCCACGGGACTTCCCCGCTCTTTTGAAAGAAATACCGGATAAGCCGAAGATGCTGTATGTCCGCGGCAAGATGCCGCCCAAGGACCACAAGTACCTGTGCGTCGTGGGCTCGCGCGCCACTTCTATATATGGGCGCCGTGTCTGCCAGCAACTTATTGCCGGCCTTGCAGGATACCCGGTGGTGATAGTGTCCGGCATGGCTCTGGGGATAGACTCCGAGGCGCACAAAGCGGCGATGGATGTCGGGCTCCCCACCATTGCGGTGCTCCCCTCCTCCTGCGACGACGCTTCTATATATCCGTCAACCAACCGGCCAATAGCCCAGCGGATTTTGGCGCGCGGGGGTGCATTGTTGTCAGAGGATGAAGGACCGCACAAAGCAGCAATTTATGACTTCCCCAAGCGCAACCGCATCAGTGCGGGGATGTCGCACTGCGCTCTCATTATCGAGGCGGGCGAGAAGTCCGGTACGCTCATCACCGCAAGACTCGCGCTCGACTACAACCGCGAGGTGCTCGCCATCCCCCACGAGCTTGGCCGCGAGACGGGCGCCGGGGTCAACCGACTAATACGGGAGGGCGCAACGCTGGTGCGCACCGCGGACGATATTTTGCAGGCGCTCGGCATCAAGCCTTTGGACACGCCAAAACAAGCGGCACTCCCCACCGACCTGACTGCACCGGAGGTCAAGACGCTCCACGCGCTGGTCGAGCCGCTGGTGCGCGACGAGCTGATAGAAAACTCGGGCCTCTCTGCACAAGAGGCCAACATCGCACTCTCCTCGCTTTTAATCCGCGGACTGATTGTTGAGCGACTAGGCAAGATAGAAAGGGTGTGAATAACTTTTTTTGCTTGTGCTATAGTCGGGGAGTACAGCTCTTCAAAATAGGTGAAGGGCACAACTCACGGGGGAGACCCTAATGTCATGGACCGACACGCGAGTCGAACTACTGACAAAACTTTGGGCTGACGGGCTCTCCGCCAGCCAGATAGCCGCCGAGCTCGGCGGGATTACGCGCAATGCGGTGATCGGCAAAGCACACAGGCTCGGACTTGCCGGTCGGGTAAAGTCGCCATCAAGCAGCACTCCGCGTCCGCGCAAGACAAGAACATCCGTTTTGAGTGGAAAGGTTCGTTCCACCCCATTCCGCGATAATACCGCCTTTGCTTACGACTACGCGGTGGATGAGCCCGAATCGGAGCTGGTGGAGATTCCGCTCGGGCAACGCAAGACGCTAATGCAGCTAACCGAGAAGGTCTGCCACTGGCCGGTCGGCGACCCTGCCAATGCCGCGTTCTTCTTTTGCGGCGGCGAGGTGTCAAACGGCCATCCGTCGTACTGTGCGTTCCACTCGCGCATTGCTTGCCAACCGCCCAGCGACCGGCGGCGTGACAAGCGGCCGTATCGTTCGAGCTACGCTCACGCGCACTGACACGAAAACAGAAAGCCCCGGCCTTGCGCCGGGGCTCTCCATCTTGTATATATGCTATTCTTGTGCCAATGAAGCTCGTCATCGTTGAATCGCCCGCAAAGGCGAAGACTATAGAGAAGTATCTCAAGGAAATAGATTCCAAGGGCGGCTTTGTCGTGCGCGCATCGGTGGGCCATGTGCGCGACCTGCCCAAGAGCAACAAAAAAGCTATCGATATCGAGGGCGGTTTTATCCCCCACTACGAGGTGGTGCCGGGCAAGCAGAAGGTTATTGCCGAGTTGCGCGGACTATCGGAGGAGGCCGACGAGGTAATACTGGCGACCGACCCCGACCGCGAGGGCGAGGCTATCGCCTGGCACATAGCCCAAACCCTTGGTTTGGGAAGTAACAAATCACAAGCAGCAAGTACCAAACGAATTTCTTTTTCTGAAATAACAAAGGAGGCGATTGCGGAGGCTCTTAGTAATCCGCGCCCTATTGACGAAAATTTGCGCTACGCGCAGGAGGCGCGCCGCGTGCTCGACCGCTTGGTGGGCTACGACCTCTCGGGGCTTATTTGGAAGAAGGTGCGCTATGGGTTGAGCGCCGGGCGCGTGCAGTCGCCGGCACTGCGGATTTTGATGGAGCGCGAGCGCGAGATACGCGCGTTTGTGCCGGAGACCTTTTATGTTATAACCGCCGCAACCAAAACGCCAAAAAAGGCTGACTTATTGCTGACCTGCAGCGAAGAGCCGCGCGACCCTTCGACAGGCTCAGGGCAGGCAAAAAAGCGCGTTGATGAAATAATCGCGGCGGTCAAAAAAGACGGGCTCACCGTTGCTGATGTTTCTGAAACGGAAGCAAAGCGCGCGGCGCGGCCGCCCTTTACCACCTCGACGCTCCAACAGGCGGCATCATCGCGTCTGGGCTACTCGCCCTCTAACACCATGCGCATTGCGCAAAAGTTGTACGAGGCGGGACACATCACCTACATGCGCACCGACTCCCCAAACCTCGGCAAAGCTGCCGCTACGGCGATACTCGGTATGGTAGAAAAGAAGTTCGGCAAAGAGTACGTACAGCCGCACACCTTTGCACAAAAGTCTAAAAACGCGCAGGAGGCGCACGAGGCAATACGGCCCACGCATGCCGACAAAGCATCCGCCGGCACCACACCCGAACAAAAAAAGCTGTACGAGCTTATTTGGGCGCGCGCGGTCGCAAGCCAAATGGCCGACGCCAAAGTGCTGCGCACAAAAATAATTGCCAAAACTTGGACATCGGATGACCAAGGGTCATCCGATGTCCCTGACTTCGTTGCAAACGGCTCGCGCGTCATCTTTGATGGGTGGCTCAAAGCCGACCCGGCCGCGCGCGGTGAAGATGTCGAACTCCCGTTGGTCAAAGCCGGCGACGAACTTGATGTCAAAGAGGTGAGAGCAGAGGAAAAGCAGACCACGCCGCCGCCGCGCTACACGGAAGCGGGACTTATCAAAGAGTTGGAGAAGCGCGGCATCGGCCGACCCTCGACCTATGCCTCTATTATGAAGACGCTCGACGCGCGCGGCTATGTGGAAAAAGAGGGCCGCAGCCTTAAACCCACCGACACGGGCGACGTGGTGTCGAGCTTTTTGGAAGCCAACTTCCCCACCTACATATCAGACACCTTTACCGCCGAAATGGAAGACGAGCTCGACGAGATTGCCGACGGCAAGCGCGAGTACGCCAAAACGCTTAAAGATTTTTATACGCCGTTTTTGAAGGAGGTAAAAAAGAAGGACAAAGAGGCCGGCAAGATTACTGACCTTGGGCCAACACCTGCGGAGTTTGTGTGCCCGGTGTGCGGGAGCGCGATGGTGTTTAAATTATCGCGCCAAGGCAAGTTTATGTCGTGCAACCGCTTCCCCGACTGCATGGGCGCGCGCAGTGACGCGGGTGAGGTTATAAGCAACGAGCCGAGCAAACCTATCGGCACGCACCCCGAAACCGGCGAGAATATCTATGTGCTCGATGGTCGTTTTGGTCCGTACGTTCAGGCGGGAGAAGCTACAAAATCCAAATCACAAAAATCAAACAAATCTAAAACTGTCCAAAAACCTAAACGTTCTTCCATACCAAAAGACAAAAAACCGGAAGAGGTTACGCTTGATGATGCTCTACACTACCTGTCGCTCCCGCGTACGCTGGGGGTGCACCCGGAGAGCGGCGAAAATATAATCGCAAACGTCGGTCGTTTTGGCCCGTACATCGCGCACACCACCAAACCAAAACCCGACTTCCGCAGCCTAAAAAAAGACGATGTGTACGAAATCGAGCTCCCCCGCGCCCTCGAAATTTTGAAAGAAGAAAAAAAACGCCGCGGTTTCGCAAGAAAGAAAAAAGAAGAATAGATACAAAAAGCCCCGGACCGTAGTCCGGGGCTTTTCCGCAGTTAATGGGTTATTTTCTCACGCCGCCAACGGTCACGACCACGTGTGGGCTTCGGTGACAGGTTGAGTGGCTGATGGTAGCGGGATCTATCCCCTCATCAACCAGAACCTGCATCAGTCCCTCAACAAGACCACGAACATCTTCCGCAACCAGTATTCCATCGCGTTTTTCAGCGTAGATTAGTTGAGACCTCACAACAGATTTCATCGCGCCCTCCCAAAGTTGACGGTGTACTCTTGGCCGCAAATGTACACCCACACAACACATTTGTCAAGGGGTGTCAATGTGGCCTTATTTTTGGGCCCAAAATCTGACTGTACAACTTCATTTGACTTTTAGGCTTGGGGGTGTACACTTTGGCTACAAATGGCTTCGGCCTCGCCCCCGCAAGGGGGGCAAACTAGTATCTGGGGGTCTGTTTTTAATTCTTCTAAGCAAACAGGACTTTTTTGAGTGCCTCTTTTACCTCTTTAAAAGCGTGTTCGTCGAGCGTAGTGGCTTTTCGTACCAAACGTTTAGTATCAATAAGGCGCACCTGCGAAAGTATTACCGAGGCTTCTCTCCCCTCTACTAGACCGATTGGTAAATGATATTTGCTTTTCCTTTTCTTACCAGTCAGTGCTACACCAAAAAATACTTGTGCATTAAATCCGCGCACGACCAATACTGGCCGGTCATAATTCCTGCCTGTGCCATCCTGCTCAAAACCTACATTTACACCAAGTGAACACCACCATATTTCTCGCTCATGATAAAAAGGCGCTTCGGGTTTAGCATTAATAACTTTCTTTTTCGTGTTCCATTTATCAAAATCTTTGTTCATGTTGCTGGCACTATTTTAACATCCAAAAAAGAAGTGGAAACAAAAAGCCCCGGACCGCAGTCCGGGGCTTTTCAATTGTTTTCAGCGCCCACTCGCGACTTTGAGCTGGGGCTGCGAACGAGGTACTGCGGAGCGTGAAGCGCCTCTGCCCGGAGGATCATCCGGAATGAAGAGGAACGGACATGTGGCACGCACATTGGCTTCGAATGCTTCGAACTCGGGCGTGACAACCCCTTCCCCGATCCAGGCGGCGAAAGCTTTTGGATCGTAGCCGAGATTCCTCCCGTAGTACTCGAGGGTCTCATTCTTCATCCAGCTATCGCCGTTGACTTGCTGCCTGATTCCCTGCCTGGTGCCCCCAACCAACTCCGCAAAGTGATAGAGGCCTTGGTGCGGGAACCTGCTTTCGTAAGCGGTTTTAAGCCGCGCGCCCTCGAGCCGCTGCTGTCTCTGCTGCTCAGGGGAAGTGTCGTTCCCGCCTTGATTTGATGGCATGGTGTCCTCGTTGGCTGTCCTTGATGTTACGATGACTGAAAGTTCTGTAGTGAACTTCCTCACTAGTGTACACCCATACAACACATTTGTCAAGGGGTGTCAATGCGCCCTTATTTTTAGGCTTTTTTGGAGCTTGTTTGTCGTTTGAGGTTTGGCGCTTGGGGCTTCCAGTGTGTACACTGGGTTGATGGAGAGTGTAAAGGAAATTTTGCAAAAGATGAGCTCCCCTAGCCCGGAGGAGCTTGCTTTGGTAGAAAAGGCCTACAACTTTGCGGCCGAGGCGCACAAAGACCATAAACGCTTTAGCGGCGAGCCGTACCTGGTGCACCTGGTCGAGACCGCCAAGGGCCTTGCGGGCCTTGGCATGGGGCCCAAGACGGTCGCGGCGGGGCTTTTGCACGACGCGATAGAAGACGCCGGCGTCGCGCCCGAAACAATTGAAAAGGAGTTCGGCAAAGAAATCCGCTTTTTGGTCGAAGGGGTGACCAAGCTCGGGCGGCTGAAGTACCGCGGCGCCGAGCGGCACCGCGAGTCGCTGCGCAAGCTGCTGGTCGCAACCGGCAAAGACGCGCGCGTACTCATCATCAAGCTGATGGACCGCCTGCACAACATGCGCACACTCAAGTACGTGCCGGAAGAAAAGCGCGCGCGCATCGCTCTGGAAACGCTCGAGATTTACGCGGCCATCGCGCATCGGCTTGGTATGGGGCTGGTGCGCCGACAACTGGAAGACCTGGCGTTTGAGTACGCATTCCCCGCGGAGTTTGCCGAGACAAAAAAACTTTTGGCTGGCAAGTCTAAAGAAACGTTTGGCCGCCTCGAAAAGATGTCGCGCACGCTGCGCAAAGAAGTCGCCAAAGAGGGCATAACCGGATTCCACAGCGACTACCGGGTTAAAGGGCTCTACAGCTTTTGGCGCAAGCTTGAGCGCAAGGGCGGCGATGTCGACAAAGTGTACGACATCGCGGCGCTGCGCGTCATCGTCAAAGACGTGCCCGACTGCTACCAGGTGCTCGGCATAGTCAACAAGCTCTGGCAGCCGCTCCCCAACAAAATCAAAGACTACATCGCCTTCCCCAAACCAAACGGCTACCAAAGTCTGCACACGACCGTCTTTTCCGGCGACGGGGGCATCGTCGAGGTGCAGATACGCACCGAAGAGATGCACGCGGAAGCCGAGTACGGGATCACCGCCGCGCACGTGTTTTATAAGGAGGGCGACGAAAAAAGAGGCAAGCATCCGTCTGCCAAAGGAGACTCCGCTTCCGGCGGGAGTTTTGATTGGATAAAGAGGCTCATCCCAAGCTTTAAAAAACCGGGGCAGAAGACTGAGGAAAAGCCCAAAGACGGCGTCAAACGCGCGCGCTACGGCGCGCAAGGCGGCCCCGAGTGGCTCGAGGATTTGACCGAGGAGTCCGAGGACCCCGACTTTGAAACGACGTTGCGGACCGACATCTTTACCGAGCGGGTGTTTGTCTTTACCCCCACAGGCGACGTGGTGGACCTGCCGGCCAACTCAAGCTCGATAGACTTTGCGTACGCGATACACTCCGATATCGGCGACCACGTGGCGGGCGCCAAGGTCAATGGCAAGTTGGTGCCTTTGGACACCCCTCTCCACAACGGCGACATCGTTGAGATTGCCACAAAAAAAGCCGCCGCCCCTAAACAGAAGTGGCTCGACTTTGCCAAAACAACTCTTGCCCGCCGCCACATCCGCATGGCGCTCGAAAAGGAGGCAAAGAGTCACGCCCCCGCCCCCAAACACAAAAAGTCTTAGCCCAAGTGGGCGTGGTCGTTCCAGGTGAGAAGTTGCCAACGGTCGTGCCGGTGTTCGAATACTGTGACCCCCGTATTGTTGGTCAGCATGCGTGCGACTGCATGCTGTTCTTGCTCGATACTAAGCGCTCCACCGAACACTATTTCAAAAAACATTTTGCGAATAAAAAGTCCGTGCGAAACGGCCACCACATCCCCCTCTCGCGAAGCAAGGTAATCGGCCGCGGCTTTGGCGCGAGCTTTGAGCTCTTGATGGGTTTCTTCGTCGCCAAAACGGTAGTGCGGGTCGCTTGCGTGGGCACGCTGCTCGGCAAAATACTCCTCGACCTTTGGTCCGTGATACAGTACGCCAAATAGTGCCGAAGGAAAGGGCACCTCGCGCAAAAGCGGCGAATTTTCGACCGTGTGTTTGGTTTTTTGTGCAATGATATTTGAGGTATCCATTGCGCGGGGCAGGTCGCTCGAGACCAAAGTATCAAAAGGTATCTTAGAAAAACGCTCGGCGAGACTTTTTGCCTGCTCGATTCCTCGCGCCGCCAGAGGATCTTGCGCGTCCTGAATTATTTCTTGTTCGTTGGCGAGCGTAAGCCCGTGCCGGACCAAGTAGACGCGCTTCATAGCGAAAAGCTGTTAGGGTCGAAGGTGTTTTCGTCTTTGGTTATTTCTTCTTTGGTGCGGTCGTCTTGGGGCGACACAAGATTCTCATCGGAGGAGTTGGGGTCCCGTTCATCTCTCCGGAGAGGAGATTCTTGTGTCGCCCCTTCGGGTTTAAGTCGCGACTGCAGGGTAGAAAAAAGAGCGCGCAGGTCTTCCTCGCCCATAAAGTCTATCGAGAGCTTGCCGCCGTTTTCCTTCGGCTCAATCGCTACGCGCGTGCCAAGCGCTTCGGTGAGCTCTTTTTCCATGCTCAAAATCTCGGGCGAATACAAATATTCTTTCTTGCGCACCTTATCAAATGCGATGCGCCTTGCGATGCTTTCGGTGTCGCGCACCGTGAGCCGCTTGAGCATAATTTCCCTAAAGAGCACCTCTTGCTCCTCGGCGCGGTCGGACAGCATAAGCAGCGGCCGCGTGTGGCCCTCGGTGATTTTGCCCTCGGAGAGCGCATCCTGCATCGCCTGCGGCAAAAGGAGCAGGCGGATGGTGTTGCTCACGTACTCGCGGCTTTTGCCGACCTTTTCTGCGACCTCGGTGTGTTTAAATCCAAACTGTTTGGTGAGCTGCTCAAACGCTTTGGCTCGGTCGATGGGGTTGAGGTCCTCGCGCTGCAAGTTTTCGATGATAGCGAGCTCAAGCTTTGTTCTATCGTCGTCGAGCCCCGCGCGGATTAAAACCGGCACCGAGGCTACGCCTGCCAGCTTGGCCGCCCGCAAGCGCCGCTCGCCGGCAATGAGCTCGTACTCGCTTGCAAGGCCGCCGTCGGGCTTGGCCACCTCGATGCGGGTCACCGTGAGCGGCTGGATGACGCCGTACTGTCGTATAGAGCGGGCAAGGTCGGCGAGCTTGGCCTCATCAAACTCCTTGCGCGGCTGGAACGGGTTGGGTTTTATTTTATCCACCTCGACCCAAAAAATTGCGTTGTTGTGAAATTGCGGCATGTACCTAACTATACAACGAACAATAAACAACTAATAATTTTGTGCCGGGAGAGAGAATCGAACTCTCATGATGTTGCCACCGCGGGATTTTGAGTCCCGTGCGTCTACCAATTCCGCCATCCCGGCAGGAACACTCCTACAACCTATCATTTTTTCTGAATTAAGCTAGATTAGACACGTGAGTAAGCCTAAAGTCATAGCCGTAGTGGGGCCGACTGCGTCGGGCAAAAGCTCTTTGGGGATTTGGCTTGCCAAAAAATTGGGCGGGGAGATTATTTCGGCCGATTCGCGCCAAGTGTACCGCGGGCTCAACATCGGCACGGGCAAAGTGACCAAAAAAGAGATGGCGGGCGTCCCCCACCATCTGTTGAGCGTTGCCTCGCCAAAAAAACAGTTTACGGTCGACGACTTTGTAAAAAAATCAGAAGTGGCTATAACTACTACGATATATCGTAGTAGTTTGCCGATTGTGGTGGGGGGTACGGGACTATACGCAGACGTTTTACTTGGGAGGATGTCGTACCCAAATGTGCCGCCAAATAACAAACTGCGAGAACAACTAGAACGACGAACGACTAAACAATTATTTGCTCAGCTCCAGCGGCTCGACCCGCGCCGCGCGGCAAACGTTGAGCCCCACCACAAGCGCCGCCTCATCCGTGCAATAGAGATCGCCAAAGCAATTGGTCAGAGCCCAGAAAAACCTAGAGGCGACGCCTCTAGGAAATATACTGTGTTGTGGCTCGGACTCTCCCCCACTCCGGAAAAATTGAAGAAAAATATCCGTATGCGCCTATTCGCGCGAATAAGGGCAGGGATGATTGCCGAGGCGAAGCAGTTGCATAAAGCCGGGCTCTCGTATAAACGCATGGAGGAGCTGGGGCTCGAGTACCGCTATCTTGCGCTACTGCTTAGAAAACAACCCCGACGTAAAGTCGGGGCCCCGACCAAAGCGTCGGGGAATATTACTAAGCAGGAATTTGAAACACAGCTTGAGCGCGCGATTTGGCAGTACGCCAAACGCCAAATGCGCTGGTTTAAACGCAACAAGGATATACGGTGGGTGTCGGGTAAAGCAGAGGCTCTGCGGCTTTCTAAAAAGTTCCTTGGCGGGCCACCACACCAACTGTCGCCTCGTGTGCAATAACGCCACGTAGTATATGTTTTCTAATCACACTGAAATTATTCCGCTACATCTTTAGCAGTTGGTGTGGTGGCGGGCCCACCAGGACTCGAACCTGGAAGTCCTCTTTTGGAGAGAGGCAGTTTACCATTGAGCTTATGGACCCGTGGGCTTAGTGTATCTCACCCAAGTGGCTAGTGGCTAGTCCCTAGTGGCTATTTTTTGGCCTCTTTGTGCGGGGTGGAGGCCCGGCACCAATTGCAAAACTTCTTGAGCTCGATTTTGCGGGTGACGAGTTTTTTGTTTTTGGAGGACCAGTAATTTATCCTCTTACACTTCGAGCATTGCAACTTTATCAATCTATCCTGTGACATATATAGTTTAAATTCTCCAATAGCCCCGACGCGCCTAGCGGTCGGGGAGCCGACCAAAGCGTCGGCTTTGATGCGCTAACCAAGCGACTATACCGTATATGCCTATTTTAGGCAAACTACAGCTGTGTTGCCCCGGGACAGAAGCTCCACCCAAGACTGGTACCTGCATAAAAGGGGCTGACCGAGTATGGCACAGAAACTGTATATTTGAGCCGACACATGTCTGTCTGATTTATTCCAAGACGCCCCATAAGATATTGTTCGGCCTCCTGACGTACCGTTGCAACCGGCTCCTGCAGAAGCGCAACGTTAAAATAATGCGTCCGTTCGATATATTCTATGACATACGGCGGCGCGGCGGATGAACCGGCACCGGAAATATCTTCGAGGTTATTGTACCCTACGTAGTAATGTCCGGGGTTGATAGGGTCGCTTTTAGTCACCGGGTCGCGCAGAAATTCTTTGGTTAAAATTGTGCCCCCATTTTGAGCAGTAATGGACATTGTGTTTTCTAGAGGCGGGGCATACACATTAATGGGAGCGCCTCCTCCCGCAGGAGTGCCACCCGGGCCGGTAGTGCCTGGCGCGGTGGGGCTTGCGCCGTCTCCGCCAAAGACCAGAAAGACAGCCAGCGCGACGGCAAGCCCTGCGCCTATCAGCCCAACTATCCAATACGTAGCATTATTCATAGCGATTTTTTATTATATAACTTTATAGTGAGCCATAGTTGTCGGCACAGGTTATTGCGGCGGGG
>Ga0209542_10002958_pt1 | contig 37127 bp, 30 predicted proteins | sample RifCSPhighO2_01_FD_184028 | JGI IMG/M metagenome (GOLD analysis project Ga0209542, IMG submission 184028) | Soil microbial communities from Rifle, Colorado - Rifle CSP2_plank highO2_0.1 (SPAdes) (version 2) | ecosystem: Environmental > Terrestrial > Deep subsurface > Rock core/Sediment ... | reverse complement strand
GGCTTCACCCTCTCCTCCGTCAAACTCTACGACAGAAACACCCTCATCTCCACCAAGACCTCCTCTCCCTGGACATTCTCCTTCACCCCCACTACTCCAGGCATACACACTCTGAAAGCCACGGCAGAAGACAACGGAGGAGCATCGACTGACTCTTCTCCCATCTCCCTTACAGTCGCCTCAACCCCTGCCACCTCTGACGCCGACCAAGACGGAGTACCAAACTCCCTAGACCTCTGCCCCAAAACCATCCCACTAGCCAGAGCCCACGTAGACACCAAAGGATGTCCCACACCTAAAGCAGACAACTTCAGCATCAAACCCAACTGGAACACCATACCCTCCCTCATATCCGCTCCTTCTCTAGAGCTAGGCATCCTAAACCTCGGCAAAGTAACCCTACAGAGACAACAAGGCATACTCCTCGTAAAGTCCACTCAAGACTCCGACGACCGTCTAGACTTTGACTCCCACCTCTCATTCTCCCAAAACAAGGTAACAGCCAACCCTACCGAACTTCCTCTCTTCTCCGAACCAACAACCATCACCCTCTACAACATAGATGAGATACAGCCCAAGATACTCAAAGACGGCACAGAATGCTCCGACTGTTCCATCACCTCCTACCAAGACAATGTACTCATCTTCACCGTCCCTCACTTCTCCACCTATGAGATCACCGAAGGATACGTAAACCCTCCCAATACTCCAGAACCTGCAAGAACCACGGGAGGAGGAACTTTCAGCGGAAGAGCAAGGAGAGTGACGACACCCGCCTCCGTCCCTCTCCGCCAGCTGGCGGATCGGAACTACGGCGTGGCAATGCCCGCAACCACCTATACTTTCACCCGCGACCTATACCCAGGTTCCTCCAACGATGACGTCAGGATTCTTCAGAAAGTCCTGAACTCCCAAGGATATACCGTAGCTACCCAAGGTGTTGGCTCTCTAGGAAATGAGACAGACTACTACGGCCCAGCCACCACCCGTGCCATCCAACGTTTCCAGTGTGCCATCCTCCAGATCTGCTCGGGTACCCCTTACACCAACGGATATGGTAACTTCGGACCAAGGACTAGGGTTGCTTTGAACGCGAGAGTCGGTGGAACAGTACAAACACCAGTAGTCACAACACCAACTCCTTCCTTGCCAGCCGTAGCTCCTGCTGTGCCCGCCGTAGCCTCTGGCGAAGGTTGGACACGCAATCTAACGATCGGCTCTCGCGGTGCAGATGTCAGAAATCTCCAAATCTTCCTTAACACACAAGGATTCACTGTCTCAAATCAAGGAGTGGATTCGACAGGCTCACCACGAGCTGGTTCTCCTGGCAACGAAACAGACTACTTCGGCCCGGCCACCCACTCCGCCGTCATCAGATTCCAGAATCACTACAGAAATGACATCCTTGTTCCTGTAGGTCTTACACAGGGAACGGGGTACTTTGGGCCGAGTACGAGAGGGAAGGTGAATAGTTTAAGTATTTAAAGGGTCATTTGGATTTTAATGTCAGTTTATGTTAATATAGAACCATGAATATAGATAATGTAAAATCAAAGGCTGTCGAACTTGCCCATAAATACAATCTGGATATGGTTGTCCTTTTTGGTTCGCGCGCCGATGGTACGTCGACCAAAAAAAGCGATGTGGATATCGCTTATGCGAAAAATGAGCCACTCTCCTTTGATGATCAGTTATCGATCGGCGCCGAATTGGCCCATTTTTATGGCACTGAAGCCGCCGATGTCGTCTACTTGAACAAGACTTCACCGGCATTTATGTATCAGATAATGAAAAAAGCAAAACTTCTTTTCTCAAAGAGCCCGCTGATTTTTCCTAATTTTTTCTCTTATGCTGTGAAAAGATTGCGTGAAAACATGTTTTTATATGATATGAAGTTTGATCGTCTGTGTAAGGAATACGGCGTCTAGTAAAGAAATAATTTAAATTCCATGCCCATTGAAAAAACTTTCATTATTTCCAAAGTCGAACGCATTAAAGAAAAATTGGAAAAGATTCGATCCAAGCTTCAGCTGTCTGAACGAAGATGTTAAGCCCGCGGTTTTCGTGGAGAGTTTGAGGAAAAATATCGGAGATTATGATCAGTACGTGAAGTGCATACTTTCAACTCTGAAATAAATTTTGAAGAAATTTTCCACATAAAGTTTTTCAATACGACGTCAGAGAAAATATCAAGGTTTAACCTTGATATTTGGTGTGAGTGCGGGATCGTGGTATTTTTATATGATGAAATATATTGATGTGCACGCGCATGTGAATTTCGCGGCGTTTGATCATGACAGGGAAGAAACCGTTAAAAGAACGCTTGAAGGTGATACTTGGATGATAAATGTCGGGACGCAGAAAGATACCGCAAAGGGCGCGGTGGAATTGGCAAACAGATATGAGAAAGGGGTTTACGCCATAGTCGGCCTCCATCCTATACATACGGACAAGTCGTATCATGACGAAAAGGAGCTTGGTGAGGGGGCAAGAAATTTTACCTCAAGAGGGGAGGTTTTTGATTATGAATATTATAAAAAATTGGCGATGGATCCTAAGGTTGTTGGAATAGGCGAATGCGGTTTGGATTATTACAAACGTAACACAAATCAACGAATGGAAACGAATGCCACGAATGAACGGAACACAAATCTACGGCTCCGACGCTTCGGTCGGAGCCCCGACCGAAGCGTCGGGGATGATACGAATAAAGATGAAGATAAAGACACGAGTATTGAGAGGCAGAAGGAGGCGTTTAGGAAGCAGATTGAGCTTGCGAATCTGGTGAATAAGCCGTTGATGCTTCATGTTAGGAACCCCTCGGAGGAAATTTCCAATATACAAGCACTCCCTCGACAAAGCTCGGGACAAGCAATTTCCAAACAAATCCCAATCTCTAATATCTCCCTCGACAAAGCTCGGGACAAGCAATTTCCAATGGAAGAGGGGGGAAATCCTCCGGTTTGTAAGAACGGACCACCTCCTTTAGGAAAGGAGGAAGAACCGCGCAGGGTTGTTTCGGCTTATAGGGACGCTGTTGCGATACTTAAGGCAGAAGCGAAGGTTAAGGCGAATTTTCATTTTTTTGCCGGAACCATTGAGGAGTTTAAAGAGATTCTTGACGCGGGATTTTATGTTTCTTTTACCGGAGTTATAACTTTTGCCAAGGAGTATGAGGAGCTTATTCAATATGCTCCGATGGATCGGATAATGTCTGAAACCGACTGCCCGTATGTTACTCCCGCGCCGTATAGGGGAAAAAGAAATGAGCCGCTGTATGTAAAAGAGGTGGTGAAAAAAATCGCGGAGATAAAGAAATTAAGTCTTGAAAAAACCGCGGAAGAATTGTTTGAGAACGCGAGAGGGTTTTTTGATATATGATGCTAGGCATAACACTAATCAACGACTCCGACGCTTCGGTCGGAGCCCCGACCGAAGCGTCGGGGATAGATACGAATAAGAAAAGAAGACACCCCATCGCCTCGCCGACTCGGCACTTCCCCTCTAAAGAGGGGAAGAGGGGGGTTGTTCAAATGGCCGGAGCGTGTTAGTGTGTACTAACTTCGTTATTTCTCGAAGTTTTATCAAATTATTATAAAAAAAAGATGGATGAAGAAAATAATGAGGGAAGAGCCGAGATATATGAACTTGGCTACCATATCGTTTCCAGCGTTGCGGAAAGCGATCTTCCCCAAGAAGTCAACGCTATAAAAAGTTTTATTGAAGAGAAGGGGGGTATTATTATCAGTGACGAGTTTCCTAAAATCAAGCCGCTTTTTTACACTATGTACAAAGCGGTAAATGGCGCGAAGAAGCATTACAACAGCGCTTATTTCGGCTGGATAAAATTTGAAATAGGAACAGATAGTATAGCTTCCATAAAGGAGAGGGTAATGAATAACTCCAATATTCTCAGATATTTGATCGTGAAGACCGTGAGAGAAAACACGATTTACGGTCCCAAGATCGCGCAAATGTCAAAAATGCAGGGCGGGGCGGAGCGTGAGGGCAGGAAAGAAAAACAAGTGGTGGAAGATAAGCCGAAGATGAGCGCGGAAGAGATTGATAAGACGATTGATGAGATGGTGAAGGAATAGCTAGGGTAAGCACGAAATACCAAATCCGAAATTCGAAAAAATTTTAAATTCAAAATTAAAAAAGGAGGTCAAGAAAAGAAAAAGGATAAAGGGAAGGGAAGCAAAGATTAGGGAGAAATTTCTATGGCTCTGCGGATTGTAAAGTTTGGTTTTTGGAGTTATATTAATTAAAGCTAAAATCTAACAGCTAACAGCTAAAACCAACTACCACTATGTACATAAATAAGGCCATTTTATATGGCAATCTTACGAGAGATCCGGAGCTGAAGTCTCTTCCTTCGGGAATTCAAGTGGCTTCGTTCGGTGTTGCCACTAACAGAGTCTACAAAGACAAAGACGGCAATAAGAAAGAGCAGGCGGATTTTCACAACATCGTAGCGTTTGGCAGGCAGGGAGAGCTAGCGGCGCAATATTTAAAGAAGGGATCCGGGGTATTCGTTGAGGGAAGAATGCAGACAAGATCGTGGGACGCGCAGGATGGACAGAAGAAATATCGTACGGAAGTTGTGGCTGACAGAATACAGTTCGGTCCGAGAAGTGGAGGAGGAGGAAATTATTCCGGAGCGGCGAACCAGGAGTCGAAGCAGGAAGAAAAGACAAAGCCGGTGGATACTATTCAGTATCCGGAGGAAGAGATTAATCCGGAGGATATTCCTTTCTAAACTCGAAGCGAGTCTAGAAAATTTCTAATACTAATAAAAGAAGAGAGGAGTTAGAAGAAATTTCCAATTACCAATTACCAAAATAAGAGAGGGCGGTTAACAATTAATTTTAACATTTGATCAGAAAAAAGAATTTTCCAGGTCACATGTCAAATATCACATGTCAAATGTAAATAAGCAGTGTTATTTCACTCAAAACAATATTAAACACATAGATTATAAAGACGTAGAAATTTTGAAAAAATTTCTTAATCCTCATGCTCGCATGATATCCAGAAAGAAGACGGGAATCACAGCTAAGAATCAAAGGAAGCTGGCGCTTGCGGTAAAAAGAGCGAGGTTTATGGGATTGCTTCCGTTCGTGGCTAGATAGTGAGGGGTAGCTTTTAGCTGTCAGCTATTGGTGTGCTAGTAAAAAACACAAATCAACGAATGGTGACGAATGCTACGAATAGGAATGCAGGCTTTTTTAGTTCAAAAACGAATAATACGACTCCGGACGTTTCGGTCGGGAAAGATAAGAATGAATAACGCCCAGCGGTGCCACTCGTAAAATTTATGTGGTTTATTAATAATTATTGCTGGTCCTAAAAAATTTCCAATTTGGATTAAAATTATTGCGGTACTTCTAGTCGCGGGACTGATTTTCATTACTCTTTACGGCAGGCGATAAGAAAGTCGGAAGTCAGTTGAAGGAGTTGTTAATCAACATTGTGGGGAGGCTGAGCCTCCCCACAAGATAGTGATTGGGGAGGCTGAGCCTCCGCACAAAATATAAGTTGCTAGTCAGCAGTCATTAATGGGAGAATTCCAAAGGGGTCTGGATTCCCGCGTTCGCGGGAATGACATGTGAGCGTGGGATGACAGCCCTCAGGGTGGGTGTGAGCGGTTACTTAAAAGTTAATTGCGCGGGCGGTTTTAGCTGTTATAATTGAGATATGAAAAAGAAGCCGCAAAATAAAACAGATAGTCACACTGAAGAGATAAAAAGATATTTGGGAGCGCTACATGAAGACCATCAAGAAAAGCTTGATGTCGTTGTTGAGTTAGTTAAGGGATTAGACGGAAAAGTCGCAGACTTGGATGGGAAAGTTAATAAGATGGATAGCAGACTGGATAGAGTTGAAAACAAGTTAGATGGAGTTGTTGAACAGGTTGGTAGGATAAGTGAAGATGTAGAAATAATGAAAGGCGACATAAACGTAATAAAAGGAGATTTAAAACAAAAAGTTGATTACAGAGAATTTTCTTCACTTGAAAAAAGAGTGGGAGTGTTGGAGTTGAAAGTTAGGAAGTGATTATAGTAGATACCGCATAACGAAAAGCGCACATGAAAAATATCAAGGTTAAACCTTGACATTTGAACACCTTAGACAAAGAAATTTCTCCTTCGAGTTCCTCAGGATGGTGAAGCAATTGAATCATAATTACCAATTTCTAATGAGAATAGGGAGAGGGAGTTAAATGGCTCACACTTACGTGTGAGCCATTTAATGTGTAGTAGAGCGGGTCTAGCAGAGGAGGGCTTGTTAATTGGCGCGTTCTACATACTGGCCTGTTTCGGTGTTTACGCGGATCGTGTCGCCTTCGTTTATAAACATTGGTACATAGACTTCGGCTCCGGTTTCCAGCTTTACTGATTTCGTGCCGCCTTGGACAGTGTTGCCTTTTACCGCGTCTACCGCTTCCGTAACCTTGAGGTCAACTTTGATCGGCAGTTTTACTCCGATGATTTTTTCATCAAATGACAACGATGTCGCCAATGAGTTGGGCTTGATAAATTTGATTTGAGGCCCAAGCATTGATTCTTCAATTTTAAAACGCTTGGAAGGATCGGCTGGATCTGAGAACCAATATTCACCTCGATTGGTATAGATGAATTTAACCTCTCCTTTCACGAGGTCAGCTTCATGGACTTTGTCGGATGATTGGAAGGAATGTTCAACAATTCTGCCTGTCAGCATGTTGCGCAGTTTCGTGGCGTTCACGGGTTTTCTCTGCTGTTTTCTGAACACGTGGGACGAGAGGACTTCGTAGGGTTCGTCCTCAAAAATTATATATTTATGTTCTTTGACTTCGTTGTATTCAAGCATAGTAATTGAAGTTGTTAGTCAATAGTCAATAGTCAATAGTTGTTAGTAGGAGCTTCAGTGGCTTGCTAGGGGAAGAACATTTGACATGAACAATTGACAATTGACGGGGAAGAGAGAGAAATCCTCCGGTCTACGACCACCTCCTTTGCCCCTTCGCTCGAAGCGAGCTACGGAGGCACACAGTAAGAACGAGGACTTCCCCTCTAAAGATGGGAAGAGGAAGAGGGGGCTAGCGGATGAAGTATATTGACGAGCCGGCGATTGCCAAGAGCGCCGCGAAGCCCACAAGAGGATTGGCAAACCCTCTGGCTACTTCCATGAATGTGAATACTAATCCAAATAATCCACCCATCACCGCACTCCTTGCCCATAAGGGAAGGTTTTTTATATTTTTTTTCATAAACATTCGTGTATTACGAAACTCTTTTCTCGGCAGGGCTTTTGCGGAACACGGGTATTTTTTTGCTAAAAAATCCCTATGCTCGCCCGTCGGCTTGCGCAATGTTCCGCAAAAGCCCTGCCTTCGACGAGTTTCGTAATTCAAAGTAAACATGGAAATTGTATATGAAGATAATGTTAATGTCCAATAACTGGGGGAAAGCACCAAATCACATGACAATTGACCAAAGCAAAGATTAGGGAGAAATTTCTAAAGGAGAAGAAGAGGGGAGATTATTCTTCAGAGTCGGGGTTGGCGGCGGGGACTGAACTGCCGCCGTTCTCTTTGAGCTTTATTCTTATATCACTCAATATTTGTTCGGAGACGTTTTGGTTTTCTTTTAAGAATTGTCTTGTGGAGTCATAGCCACGCCCGAGCTTGGCCTCGCCGTAAGAATATGAAGTCCCGGTCTTTTGAACGATTCCCATTTTTTCGCCCAAGGCGATGATTTCGCCTTCCTTTGATATGCCTTCGTTGTACATGAGGTCAAATTCCGTTTGTTTGAAGGGTGGAGCGACTTTGTTCTTGACCACTTTCACCCTGACGCGGCCGCCCATGACCTCGTCGCCTTTCTTAATCTGGGCAATGCGTCGAATGTCCAGACGAACCGATGTGTAAAACTTCAGCGCTTTGCCGCCCGGGGTGGTTTCCGGGTTGCCGAACATAACGCCGATTTGCATTCTGATCTGGTTGATGAATATGACTATGGTCTTGGATTTGGCGACTATGGCAGTGAGTTTGCGCAGGGCTTGGGACATGAGGCGAGCTTGTTTTCCGACGTGGTGAGAACCCATATCGCCCTCAATTTCGTCTTTCGGGGTAAGGGCGGCTACCGAGTCAATGACTATGACGTCCATTTTGCCCGAGCGGACAAGACTCTCCACTATCTCAAGCGCTTGTTCGCCGGCGTCCGGCTGTGATATCAGAAGCTCACTTGTCTTTACTCCGAGCCGCAAGGCGTAGTCGGGATCCATCGCGTGTTCCGCGTCTATGAAAGCGCAAAGACCGCCTTTTTTCTGAGCTTCGGCGATAATATGCAATGACAGAGTTGTTTTTCCCGATGATTCAGGTCCGAAAATCTCAACAATTCTACCCCTCGGCATTCCTCCTACTCCGAGCGCGGCGTCAAGGCCTATTGAGCCGGTGGGGATGGCGTTGACGTCCACTTTGGGTTTGTCACCGAGCATCATTATGGATTCATCGCCGAATTTCGTGCGGATGGCATCTAGAGTATCGTCAATATTTACCGTTCCGACACTTTTGTTTATTTTGGGTTCTTTTTTCTTGAAGGCCATATTATTGGGTGAATTTTAAATTTGTAATTTTAAATTTTTAAGTTTGAGGGGAAATCCTCCGGCCAAGGGCCACCTCCTTTATGAAAGGAGGAAGGAGAGGGGAAATCCTCTGTCAGCTCATATTTCTGGAAAAATTTTCGATTGATACCCTTATCTCTCGTATAACACTGTCACGGTTATATCTCACATCTTCATCAGTAAAACGCAAAAATCGAACACCTCGCGATTCTAAAACATTTTGTCTCGCGCGGTCTTGCTCTACTTTACTGTCGTGGCTGACTCCGTCTATTTCAATCGCCATGTTCAGCTTGTGACAATAAAAGTCTACCACGTAATCTCCAATCGGACGCTGACGTAAAAATTGTACACCTAATCTTTTCGCGCGCAATTCTTTCCAAAGTAATACTTCTGACAAATTCCCAGATTTTCTAAAATTTCGAGCGAGTGGTTTCAATTTTTGGCTGTAGTGCAGCTTCATGAAATTTTGGGCTTTGATAAGTTCTTCGGTTTAGAAGAGGGGAGAAATCCTCCGGTCTACGACCACCTCCTTTATGAAAGGAGGAAGGAGAGGGGAAATCCTCCGGTCTACGACCACCTCCTTTATGAAAGGAGGAAGGAGAGGGGAAATCCTCCGGCCTCTGGCCACCTCCTTTATGAAAGGAGGAAGAAGAGGAGGGGAAGAAATTTCTAATATCTCCCTCGACAAAGCTCGGGACAAGTAATTTCTAATGAAAGAGAATAGGGGGGATCCCCGGTTCATTGCTGGTCTGGATCGTAGACCAGTTCCAGCTTCTTTTCTTTCCTTCTTCCGAACCTGTCCTCGGCCCTTATGGTAATTATATTATAGCCGGGCGAAAGTACCACCACCTCTTTAAAGTTTCCGGTTTCGTCCAAATATATTTTGCGATCATTCATGAAGACGGCGGAAGAGCGCGTTATTTTACCGCGCACGTCCAAGGCCGGGCTGCGCGCGGCACCGGTTTGCGGCTCCAATATGGTTATGGTCGCGCCTCGGGCCATATCTTTTGTCCTGAAAAAGACATAAGTGGAAATGACAAAAACCACGACGACAATCACGCAAACCCTCAAATAAAATTTTGTGTTGATTGTTTTGGTCACAAAGGATCAAAAATACAAATATACGAATTGATATGAATATACGAATGGGGAAGGGAGGGGGATCTTCAGTAGCTTCATAAGCTTCGTTAGTTTATAGCTTGTTCATAAATTTTAAATTTGTAATTTTAAATTTTAAAATAATGATCAATTTTAAATTTAGAATTTGCTGATGAGGGGAAATCCTCCGGTCTACGACCACCTCCTTTAAGAAAGGAGGAAGAAGAGGGGATGAAGAAATTTCTCCTTCGAGTTCCTCAGGATGGTGAAGCAATTGAACCATAATTTCTAATACCTATAGGACTTACGCATTCTAACCTTTTCAAACCACTCTCTATGTGTCATTCCCGCGAAAGCGGGAATCTAGGGTCTATCTGCATACTCTGGATTCCCGCTTTCGCGGGAATGACACCAAAGGCGTAAATCCTGTTCTAAATAAATTCTAATACTAGACTTCTTCTTGGGAAGGTTCTTCGTCGCTTGTCTCTCCTTCTCCATATACTTCTCGCGGCTTGGCTCCGTCTGCGGGGCCTATGACTCCCTTTTGCTCCAGCATGTCCATAATACGCGCGGCTCTCGCGTAGCCGAGGCCGAGCTTGCGCTGAAGATATGAAGTTGACGCTTTCCGCGCTTCAAGGACCGCGACTCGGGCATCTTCGTACATCTCATCCTCGTCCTCAAGTGATTCGTCGTCCATAGTGGATTCAAATATGGAATTTTTTTCAGTGTCGCTGAAGCTGATATCGCTCGGCAGAATATCGGAATAATTTTCTGACAAAAATTTGACTACGCTTTTTACCTCCGACTCGCTGATAAAGGCGGATTGCAGGCGCTGGGGCTTGGACATTTCTCCGCCAAGATACAGCATGTCGCCGGCTCCCAGCAGTTTTTCCGCCCCGCTAGTGTCCAGAATGGTTCGGGAGTCAATTTGGGACGATACTTGCAAAGCGACGCGCGTGGGAATGTTGGCTTTGATCAGTCCGGTGATGATGTTGACCGATGGACGCTGAGTGGAAAGGATGAGATGAATGCCGACGGCTCGGGACATTTGCGCCAGCCGAACTATGGCAGACTCCAGCTCGCGCGGATAAGTGGACATGATGTCCGCGAGCTCATCTATGATGATGGCGATATAAGGCATTGTCTCGGGCATTTTCACCTCTTCTTCACCATTTTTCACGCCCGCGTCGCGCATTTTTTTCAGCTCCGGCTCCAAGATGTTCTTGTGATATGACTCTATATCCCTCACTGATTCAGCTTCCAATATATCGTATCTCCGATTCATCTCTTTAGCAGCCCATTTCAGAGCAAGTATGGCTTTTTTGGCGTCCGTTATGACTGGCGTAAGCAGGTGGGGAATTTTATTGTAAAGAGTAAGCTCTACTCTTTTTGGGTCTATCATAATAAATTTGAGATTTTCCGGAGAGTTTCTGTATAGCAGGGAAGTTATGATGGAATGTATGGCGACCGATTTGCCCGATCCGGTGGCGCCTGCGATAAGCAGGTGGGGCATTTTGCCGAGATTGGCGAAGTGGCATTTGCCTGACACGCCTTTGCCCAGCGACAATAGGAGGGATTTGTCAGATTCCTGATATTCCGGAGAGCTGAGCATCGTGCCTAGACCCACCGTCGTCTTGGTGCTGTTGGGTATTTCTATGCCCACCAATGACTTGCCCGGTATCGGCGCTTCTATTCTTATCGGGTGAGCGGCGAGCGCGAGCGCGAGATCATTCTGAAGGCCGACTATGCGCGAGAGCTTGACCCCTTCTGCCGGCTTTAAAGCATATCTGGTGACGGACGGGCCGATGGAGATTTCGTCCATTTCCACATTAATGCCGAAATTTTGCAAAGTTCTCTTTATAATATTGGCGTTGGCTTTGATGTCGCCCACTCCAGGTTTGCCCTTGTCTCTTTCCAATAAGGAAAGGGGGATAGGAACGTATTTGGCCATGCCGACCAGCGAAGGCCGTTTCTGATTTACGAAAAACTCATCTTTGTCGTCAAGAATTTTTTCCGATTTCTTTGAAGATTGTTTTGTTTGTTTTTCTTCATTTCCGCTGTCTTCGTCTCGTGATTGGCCGACGTTGATTTTATCTTGCTCGTTTTTATCCAACACCACCTGCTCTTTCTCGGTCTTTTTATTTCTACCGAGAAGCTTTTTCAATTTCTCAAAAAAATTGGTATCCATAACCGGCTCAATCGTCAGGATAAGAAAAATGATAAAAATTCCGAAAAGTATAATGAAGCTGGCGTAAAGATCCACAACGGCGACAAGCGGAGTGGAGAGAGATTGCCCGATAATTCCCGCTTCGCCGCGCGCGAAGAGATCAATAAGTCCGAGTCCGGCAAGTATCGCAAACAGTGAGAAGATGATTTTAGAAATATGGAATGTTTGCTTGAAATTTTTGAAAAAAGTCAAAGACAAAACGAAGGAAAACAGGGGCAGTAGCAAATATCCGACACCGAGCAGGTGCCTGAGGAGAGTGTGGATTTTTTCTCCCGCTATGCCTGATTTACCGAAAGCGGATAAGACGAGGAATACTCCCAGAATGAAAAATATGATTCCGAATACAGCTTGTTTGGTTTCGTCTTTCGTATATTTGAAAATGTTTAGATTAATTTTTGTTCGTAAATGCTTCTTTGCCATGTGGTAATTATATAATAAGAGATAGTAATATACGAATGGGGGAGTAGCTATTGGCTATTAGTTTACTAGGGGAAGAATATTTGACATGAACAATTGACAATTGACCGAAGCAAAGATTTCGGGACAAGTAATTTCTAATGGAAGACGAAGAGGGAAAGAGGAGAGATACTTTGGTGTATTTATTTGCGTAAGATGAGTGTCCTATATATAATGGACAGCAAAGAATGTTTTTCTATCAGTCGCGGGTGATCAAGGACATCAGATTATAAAGGACATGTTAAAGGACACATGGATCATAATAAGACGGAGCAAGACGTAAAAAAATACGATATCCCCAATGATCTAGGCGCCGTTAATGTTTTTAAAGACGACGGCATTTTGGTTTTCTTGTACAAAAAAACGGAGAAAATTATAACAGCTACACATCTCATTACTGACTCTCTAAAGGACGAAGAGCCGATAAGACGAGACCTGAGGCAGAAGAGCTGTGCCGCTCTGTCCAATATACTCGCATATAACTCCAGAAGAAATTATGACTCCGCTCGATCTGTAGCGGGCTTGCTTTTGGAGCTTGTTTCTTTGTACGAAATCGGAGAGAATTCCGGTTTAATTTCTCATATGAATTGTTCGGTAATGAAAGCGCAGATAGCTATAGTGATGGAAGAGTTCAATCGCCGACTTTTAAACTACTCCATACCATTGAGGGAGGATATATTTGATGTGGGAACAACGGGCCGTCGTCTTTCTGTTTTTATGGATGCGAATAAAGAAGAGGTACCTGAGGGTAAAGGACATTCTAAAGGACACGAGATGTCCTTTAGAAATAAAACTCATAAAGGACATAATGAGCAGGACATGACTCTAAAGGACAGAAAGGAAAAAATAGTTTCAATTGTTCGGAAAATGTCTGTAGCCGGCATAAAGGATATAAGCGGCCAAATAAAAGGATGCAGTGAGAAGACAATACAACGAGATCTTATTGCTTTGGTAAATGAGGGGGTGCTGAAAAAAATAGGGGAAAAGAGGTGGAGTAGGTATCAGTATATGAGGGGGTAAGCACGAAGCACGAAATCCTGGTTCGACCCCTTCGACTTCGCTCAGGGTAAAAGGCTCACCATCCTGAAGAATTTGAAGGAGAAATTCCAAAAAATTGTAAATTCAAAAAAGAAGAAAAAAGAAGAGAAGAAGACACCCCATCTTTTAGATAAGCACGAAGTACGAAGCGCGAAATTCGAAAAAATAATACCAATATCCCCCTTCGCTCTAAGAAGAGCTTCGGTGGGACACAGTCGGCACTTCCCCTCTAAAGAGGGGAAGAGGAAGAGGGGAGGGGGACAAGAAATTTCTAATTTCTATAGGGCTTGCGCGTTTGATGTCATTCCCGCGAAGGCGGGAATCCAGAAGATGGATTATAGCCCTAGATTCCCGCTTTCGCAGGAATGACATCCCTTTGTGTGCGAGGGGTTACAGGAAGAGGTATTGATAAAGGGCAGATATGTGTCATATTGTTGACTTAAAGTCATCAGTTGTGTAAGATTAAGCTCAGATTAACGTCTTCGCTAGCAGATTCAACTAGGGCTGTTTTTTGTGTTTATACCCTGAATTTTTCGGTTATCCACAGTTTTATTGCGGAACCTGAACATATTAAAGTATAATTACAGCCACGGTTTGAAAATTAATCAGCATAGACGGAACATTGACAATATAATAGTTGAGTGAAAATACGGAATTTTCGCAATTCAGTTACGGTCAGTTAAAGCTAAGTGTTTCAGCATAAAATACACAAACTAATTCATTAGCTCGTGTCGACCCAGTGCCTTCTAAGAATCGGAAGGGGGAGGGGAAGAAATTTCTAATTTCTAATATCTAATTTCTAATGAGAAGAAAGAAGAAATCCTCCGGTTCATTCAGAATGAACCACCTCCTTTATGAAAGGAGGAAGGAGAGGGGAAATCCTCCGGCCTCTGGCCACCTCCTTTATGAAAGGAGGAAAAAGAAAGCAAAGAAGGGGATCGGGTTCTTGGAAGGTGCTGGGAAATGAGTGATGAGTAGGTTAATTAATTAGCAGTCGGAAATGTCTGGACGAGATGACACGCGGCGAGTTACTCGCTCTCGGAGTCAGGTGCCAGATGTTTCAAAGACAGGCAAGAGCTTATGTCGATATCAGAGTTCTTGATTTGTCAGAAAGTTTGAGGATGGTCTTCTCGAAATTATTATTATTAAAATGAGAAGCCAAAAAATTATTAAAAAATATGTTACAAAATTTTAAAATGAAAAAAATCATTGCAGGATTCTTGGGAATCTCAATGACATTGTCCTTAGTGGGAAGCGTTGCTTCTTCAGCTGATGCCCAAATGGCAGGCGGAGCAACTTTCACTAGAGACCTTACAATAGGTTCAACAGGAGACGACGTAGTAGCTCTCCAGAGCATACTCGTAGCCGGAGGTTACCTTACAATTCCAGCCGGAGTTGCTCCTGGATACTTCGGAGGGCTTACAAGAGCGGCTCTTGCCAAATGGCAGGCGGCCATGAACATCAGCCCGGCGGTGGGATATTTTGGTCCTATCTCCAGAGCGGCTATAGGAGGCACACCAGCTGCTCCGATAGCTACAGTTCCTGGATGCCCCGCGGGAGCATTGTTCAATTACTTGACAGGAGCTCCTTGTACAGCAGCGCCAGCGGCGCCTGTAGCGGGATGCCCAGCCGGAGCTATCTACAACTACCTAACAGGTGGATTGTGTAGCGCGACCGGTACAGAATCACCTTCACCTTCGCCAAGCACGGGTCTTGAGGGAGGAGCAGGATCAGTTGATAGCTATACGCTTGTATCTGGTCTTAATAACGAGAAAGTCGGCGAAGGATCCAATGATGTATCAGTTGCGGGTATTGACGTTGAGGTTGATGAAGGGTCAGACATAATGATTACAGCTGTAAAACTTACCTTTAATGAAGGTACAGCGGGAAGCGACTTTGACAAGTATGCTGACGATGTGTCAATTTGGGTTAACGGCACCGAGTATGCTAGAGTTGATGGCGATAAATTCAACTCTGACAATAACTGGATCAGCACTCTTTCTCTGGATAGCGGCGCTATAATCAAAGCGGGCACTACCGAGGATATTGTTGTGAAAGTTTCGGGCATCTCAAACCTTGATTCAAACGATGCGGCTGATACTTGGACTGTAGATTTCTCAAGCGTTAGATTCCAAGACGCTCAAGGGGCTACTATATCCGAGGATCCGGGCACAGCCACGCGAACATTCTCATTTGAGACATTTGCGACGGCCGTTAACGCGGAGTTGAAGATTGTGGCTGAAGATAAGGACGTGAATGATCCTCATATCATTGACATTCATGCTACAGACGACACAGATGATGTTCCGGTATTGTCCTTTACCATGGAGGCAAAGGGCAGTTCTGACCTGAAGATTGAGAAATTGGCCGCTTCTACCACAGTTACAGGCGCTACAAACGTTGATGCTTTAGTTAAAGAAATCACTCTTTGGATAGAAGGTAAGGAAATCGGTTCCGGCACCGCAATCCAAGATGCTGATGGCGCAAGTGTGGGAACAGTGGAGGACTATCTCTTTGACGACATTGACTATACGATAAGCGCGGGAGATAAAGTTGAAGCAGAGATTAGAGTTTCATTTAATTCTATTGCTGATACTGGTGTAACGGCTGGAGATACTCTTCAAGTTGATATCAATGAAGGACAGACTGACCAGTCTGCGTTCTGGAGTGTTAAAGATGAAACTGGAGAAAGATTGCTTGACGCTGATATCACCGGTACTGTTACCGGAGGCGCTCATGCCATATACGACATTGGGCTTAACTTGAAGTTCGTAAGCGCTACAGCCAAGACTGACGGATCCGCAGCCGGTTCCGCGACAGGAGATGACACTGGTATTTACACCATTGTCTTTGACGCAACATCATTCGGAGACGATGTCTTCATTGATGCTGACGTATTGGCTACTACAAGCGCGGACACGGTTACCACAGGTGGAGACGGTATACTATGGGCGACTACGACAAACTCAACAGCTACAGGAGGTGTTGGCTCTACGACAGTATTGACACTTCTCGAAGCTGAAGGGTCGGAAAGTTCATCGAGCACCGCTCCTGACGTAGAGACAGCGGGTTCACTGTCGTTTGGTGTTCCGGAAGGAGAGACCAGACGCTTTACTTTGAAGGTTAATATCGGCCCAGCCGGTATTGATCAGCAAACAGGTGTCAGAATAAGAGGTATTAACTGGGATACTGACAGCGGCGATGCTCACGCCAATCTATACAACTTTAATCTTGGAAATTTCAAAACAGAGACAATATCTCTGCTCCAACAGACATAGTTGTTGTGTAAGCTAGACCTAAATGAAGGTTTAAGCTAAGCAAAACCCCCGCCGAAAGGCGGGGGTTTTGTGTTGGCTGTTTTTGATTATTAGTCTCTTGTGATACATTTAAGGACATTCACGTCAATTTCTAGCCACACAAAAGTCAGAATGTTTGACTACAAGGAGAGCATATCAATAAATATATAAGAAAAATAATGAAAACGAATAAAATCTTAAGATATGTAATACTAGGGGGAGTATTTCTAGTGCCGGTTATTCCACTTATTATCACCAACTCACTTTTTTTCCCTTTTATTACCGGCAAGAATTTCGCCTTTAGGATAATTGTGGAGATTATCTTCGCGGCGTGGCTTATTTTGGCATTGAGGGACGCAAAGTATATGCCTAAAAGATCCTTTATTTTATGGGCACTCCTCGCTTTTTTGGGCATATTAACTCTGGCGGACATATTTGGCGTGGATCCTCAAAGAAGTATTTGGAGCAATTTTGAGAGAATGGAGGGTTTGATAACTCATGTTCATCTTTTTTTGTATTTCGTAGTAGCCAGTACGATGCTTTTGGGTCGAAAATTATGGGATAGGTTTTTTCATGCCAATATAGCTGTAAGTTTGTTTGTTACGCTATATTCCATGCTACAACTTGCCGGAGAATTGGTAATAAATCAGGGAGGTGTTAGGGTTGACGGTACTCTTGGAAATGCCACGTATTTGGCCGTGTATTTACTTTTCAGTATTTTCTTTCTTATATACTTTATTGTTGCGAATCGCGATACTCTGAAAGATCTGCTTATCACATACGCGGCCGGTTTTGGCGGTTTTATACTTTTTTATCTAAATCATATAAAAGGGGATGATGTTTCAGCAGGCAAAGTGGGTATAATTTTGTCAGTTTTGTCTCTGCTGGGGATAATAGGAATCGTCTATTTCCTATCAAAACGGCAAAAATCAATACACAGCTCCATTTGGAGAATTGTCCTGTACGGCGCTCTCCTTATAGCGGAGATGTACGTTCTTTTTTTCACAGCTACTCGAGGTGTCATATTAGGCCTTGCGGCAGGTGTGAGCATAATCGCGATTGCTCTATTGCTATTTGAAAAACAAAATAAATTTCTTAGAAGATCCAGCGCCGTGTTTTTGATATTGGTGGTGGTAACTGCCGCTTTATTCATTGGTTTTAAGGATGAGAAAATTGTGAGAAAAAATCCGGTATTGTCTCGCTTTAGCTCTCTTTTTGACTCGGATATCAAAACTTTTTTCTCTGAAGGGGAGGGGAAGTCAAGATATTTGAATGGGAAAACATCCCTAGAGGCATTCAAAGAAAGGCCTATATTGGGTTGGGGACAAAATAATTTCAACTACGCTTTCTATAAATATTACCAGCCCGGAATGTTCGGTCAGGAGCCGTGGTTTGATAGGGCGCACGTCGTTGTTTTTGACTGGCTTGTCGCGGCCGGCATTCTAGGATTACTCGGCTATTTGGCAATATTAGTGTCTGCATTTTACTATTTATTGAGGAGAGGCACGCACGCTGTCATAGAATTGCCGGAACGAATAATTTTTTCCGCGCTTCTTATCGGATATTTCATACAGAACCTTACAGTCTTTGACAATATTGTCAGCTATATGCTTTTTTTCACACTATTGGCATTTATTCATTCTAATTACAGTGTACCCATAGAAAGTAAAAAAGCGAAAAAAATTGAGAATGTAGCATCGAAGCTCACGCCTTTTACGGTACCCGTTGTGGTGTCGGCGCTTTTATTGTCACTTTATTTTACGAGTATTAAAGGACTTATGGCCGCGGAAACATTAATAGATGCCATGTCTCCTCAAAAAGGGGGTGTAAGTAAAAACCTTGATTATTTCAAACAGGCGCTCTCATATAATACTTTTGGCGACAGGGAAATTAGGGATAGTCTGGCGGAAACGACGGGGCTTATTTTGGCTTCCAGTATTGATCCAAATTTAAAAAATTCATTTGCCAGACTGGCCGAAGAAGAATTGGAAAAGCAAATTGGGGAAACACCCGAGGACGTGAGATCTTATTTCATCGCGGGATTGTTTCATGCCAAGGAAAAACAATATGATACGGCCATTCAGTATTTGGAAGAAGCCCACTCCCTCTCACCTCAAAAGCAAAACATATTGGTGGAGTTGAGTGTTGCTTATATTAGCGCCGGAGAATATGAAAAAGCTTTGTCATCCGCGAAACAAGCGTATGAGCTTGGACAAAATTTCAACCAGCTGAAAGCAATATATGCCATAGCTTTAATTTATAATGGCAATGATAAAATGGCAGAAAGTGTCATGGGAGAAGAGCTTTATCAAAAGTATCTGGTAACAGACCGGCGTTTTTTGCCCGCGTTCGCGGTGACCGGGCAGTACGATAAAGTTATTGAGCTTTGGAAAAAATGGATAAAGGGGGATCCCAATAACGCTCAGTATAGGGTTTCTTTAGCGGCAGCATATCTTAAGATAAATGACCGAGCGAGCGCTGTCAGAGAAATTGAAAAAGCCATAGAGATCGACTCCAAATTTAAGAAACAAGGCGAGGAACTGATCAAGAAGATAAGAGAAGGACAGAGCTTTTAGGTTGCGCATTTTTTATAGTAGATACCGCTTAATGAAAAGTGCACATATGAAAAGCACCAAGCACCAAATAACAAATTCCAAAAAAATAATGATACACGAATGGGAAACGTCTTGCGGTGCCGCTCTTAAAATTTACATTTCGGCTAGCCATTAGAGCAAGATTTCACAAAGCCGAGTGGCGTCATTCCCGCGTAGGCGGGAATCCAGGCTGGGCAGTGATCCTTTATCTTCTGGATCCCCGCATTCGCGAGGGTGACAGAGGAGATAAGGACGAAGTATTAAGCCGTTACTCGATTTTGTGAGCAGATACCCATTAGATCGTGGATGGGCTCTAAGAAAGATGGTACAATATTGATCATGTCAGGATATTTTGATAAGACTTTTTTTAAATTCGCGTTGGGTTTCGTGACTATTATTGCCGTGAGTATTTTCTTGTTTATCGCTGTCAGTTATATAGAAAATGGAAGGGCGGAAAACCACTCGGCACAAACAATTAGTCATGATGGGTTGTAGCAATCGCGTCTGCTTTTGTAAATGCGATCGCGGCAACCACGATGCCGCTCATGAGAATATCCTATCCTCTATCTTTTGAAATAAATCGGACGCTGATTGATGAGTTATCCACGCATATCCCCTCACGGGGTAACTAGATCATTCATGGCTTTGAATATGGGTCAATAATTGCAATTACCCCATCAAGGGATACACGTGGAGTTATCCACAGTTTTCAAGTTATTCCATGTCAAATGATTTAATTAGTTGTATAATTATTATTGTTCTATGTCGTCGAAAGACATAACTATTATTAAAAGATATATATTAAAATAAGAAATAAAAAATGAAAAAAACTTTTTTTTCAATAATGTTATCAGTTGGTGTGGCTGTGTTGTTTATTGCCGTGTCGGTCGGCGCGGTGACAACCATCAGCACTAATATAAGCACTGGGGGCACTTTGAGTGTTACTGGGGCTAGCACGCTTACTGGGTTGGCCACTTTAGGTCACGCGTCCACGTCGGCTATCTCTACTACCGGCACGTTGATGATTAATGGCTACGCTACAACCACCAACACCACAGGGGCTTTCGCGAGTGAGGGTGCGTTAACGGTGGGAGGGAATTCTACGCTTGCGTCGGTGGATATTGGAGGGGCTTATTCCAGTGGTGGAAGTGGCGCGACGATTTCAGCCGCGGGAGCGCTCTCAATCAACGGCGATTTGGCCGTTAATGGATATGCGACTACAACTGCGACTACAGGCACTTTTGGCACTGAAGGGAAAGTCGGAGCAGGCACCTCCACTCCGGCGACTGAATTGGCGGCTTCCGGCGCGGCCACAACTACGTTATATCTTCATTCAACAGGGACAAAAGTGGGGGGGTGCATACAAATAGAGGGCGCGAATGACACAGTATTCCGCGCCTATGCCACTACTTCCGGTCCTCTAGTGATTGAGGCGGGCACCTGCAAATAAAAATTGAAAAGAGAAATTAGCTCGCTATCTTTCACGAAGCAATGGCTAATTGCAATAAAACTGGTCGTCTAATTTCTCGAGGTAATTAAATTACTTTCTAAATTATAAAAATCATGAAATTATTAATCTCTATTTTGGCGCTTCTTATCTCTGTGCCAGCTCCTGTGGCTTTCGCGGTCTATAATGATGTAACTTTAACCACCGATACGGTTATAACAGTTGGTAGCGTTAGCTTAAACGTCATAAGTTCAAGCGCCACTCTTGAGTCAATAGTTGTGGGCGCCACAAGCTTCACGGCTACATTAGCCCCTGATTCTTCGCTTATTGTCCAAACTACAGGCAGGAATGATTTTGAGACAGCTACCGGCTTAGGCACAAGTATTGTTATATCAGAATCATGCACTTCAAGCGTGTCCCAGCTAGAATTATCTCTTGCTTCTGGAAATTCTGCGGAGGTAATTGTCACTCCACTTTCCACTGTCTGTACTACTTCCGGAGGAGGTGGCGGAGGAGGAGGTGGCGGGGGCGGTTCCAGTTCAGACGATGATGACGAAGAAAGTCCATCACCATCACCAAGCGCTAGCGTGTCTCCTTCGCCAGCGGTAGGTCTGGCTGTGCCGATTGCCGGTGTGTGCGCAGCGGGGCAGTTGTTTGACATTATGACAGGCGCGCCTTGTACAAGCGTCACTGAAATTCCTAGCTCTGTCATATCTTCAAACGCGGTATTTGATTCAAATTTATCTTTTGGAAACCAAAATGATGACGTAAAAAGACTGCAAGAGCTTTTTGCCACTGATCCGGAAATATATCCGGAAGGTCTAACCACGGGATATTACGGCAATTTGACGGTACAGGCGGTAAAAAGATTCCAGGCAAAACACGGCTTGCCGCAAGTTGGAGTGGTCGGGCCTATGACCAGGGAGAAGCTTGTCGAGGTGTATGGGGGCGCAAGCGTTGTTCCCTCGCCTTCTTCAGGCGAAGTATCAGCTGGTTTGACGACACCTTCTCTATCAATGCCCGTTGTAGGATTATCGGGTGTCTTTGCGATTGATCTGTCAAAAGGCGATGTGCATGAAGATGTGGTACGCCTCCAGCAATTGCTAAATTCAGATCCGGACACTAGAATTGCCGAAACCGGCATGGGGTCGGCGGGAAGTGAAACCAATTACTTTGGAACCTTGACCTTAAACGCAGTCCAGAAATTCCAAGTCAAGCATGGCGTTGCTTCCGAAGGCAATCCGGGATACGGAAGAGTAGGGCCTATGACTAGGACAAAACTGGCTGAAGTTTTCGGAGAATAACTGATACAGACATGGGTGGAAGACGCGGACGCGAAGCGTCCGCGTCTTTTGCATCACCGGCATTTCATTGACAAAGCTCTAAAAATAAATATTCTATACAATATAAGGCCAAAGACAGCAGACAGCATTGCTTCGCAAAATTTCTAAAACCTGATACATAATTTCTAGTAAAATCCAAAATCTTAAGGGAAATTAAGACATTGGAAATTCATTAGAAATTAGCAATTAGAAATTGGAAATTCCATGCCAGGCATGGCGTAGGTTCTGCCGAGGTTTAACTCACTTTTTGTGGTTTAAATTTCTATTGAGCCGTAGAGGTCGGTTTTTATTAAAAAATAAGGAGCAAGGCGACTATATTTTTCATAACCCTGTGTAATAAGCGGCGAATGATTGTTCTCAAGATAAACTTTTGTGCCGCTAAATTGTTAATCTGAGTAATTGCAGTCTAATCGGTATTACACGGGGTGATGATTTTTGTAGTCTCCGCCAGCTGGCGGATCCTTAAAAATCAATCATGCCTATATCAAAAGATAAAAAGAAGGAAATCTGTGACAAAGTGACGAGGATTGCCAAAGAAAACAGCAGTCTTGTTTTTGTGAATTTTCACAAAATTAACGTCGCTGATGTGACCGCGGCAAGGCGAGCACTGCGAGAAAAAAATGTCGGGTATTATGTTGCCAAAAAAACTCTGATAAAAAAATCCTTGGTGGACGCGGAGATCCAGGGTGAAATGCCGGAGTTGAAGGGCGAGGTGGGAATTGCTTACAGCAGCGAGCCTACCGCGGCCGCCAGAGAAGTGTTTGCCTTTTCAAAAAAATTGGACGACCAATTTAAATTGATCGGCGGCATATTTGAGGGTAAGTTCAAAAACGGCGATGAGATGAACGAAATTGCGCTTATACCATCTTTGGAAGTTTTGCGCGGTAAGTTTCTCAATCTTATAAATTCGCCCAGACAGCGATTCGCTATGTTGCTCAGCGAAAAAGCTAAGAAAGCATAAATTATAAATAAGCACGAAGCACCAAATAAAATTCGAAGCACGAAATACGAAGCATGAAAAAATAAAAAAAATTTAAAAACGGAAAAGTAAAAATTATGTTTTGAATTTTATATTTTGTATTTTTTCGGATTTCGGATTTATTTGAGATTTAGAATTTAATCAAACATTATGTCAGAAGAAAATCAAACAAAAGAAAATCAAAATGAAAAAGTGGAAGTTCCTGCTAAGTTCAAAGCAATAGTAGATGAAGTTGAGAAATTGTCTATTATAGAATTGAATGAGCTTGTCAAACTATTGGAATCCAAATGGGGAGTTTCGGCCGTGGCTGTCGCTGCGGCGGCGACGGGAGGCGAAGTGGCTCCGGCGGCTGAGGAGAAGAGCATGCTGGCTGTTCACCTTGTGGAGGCGGGAGCGCAAAAAATTGCCGTTATCAAGGTGGTCAAAGAGGTGCTAGTCCTCGGTTTAAAAGAAGCAAAAGATCTTGTTGACGCGGCGCCTTCTTTGCTGAAGGACGGAGTTAAAAAAGAGGACGCGGAAGAGATGAAGAAAAAATTGGAAGTGGCAGGTGCGAAGGTGGAATTGAAATAGAATCCTGACAATTGACCTATAACATTTGACAATTGACTAAGAGCCCATCCACGATCTAACCGCCAGATATAAAGCAAGACATGGCTTGCCTGCCATTATGGTTCAATTGCTTCACCATCCTGAGGAACTCGAAGGAGATTGTGGATGGGCTCTAAAAAAAATCGCCGCGAGGCGATTTTTTGGTGGGTGTGGGGGTAATACTCATGACAAGCAAAACAAAGACATAAGTAATTCTTATCCGTCAACCCTAGATTTTTGTTGAGGAAATGAGATACAATGCATATATTAAGTTTTGTCACCGATAGCTGGCGTTCTCTGCCGTGCCGCGGCGGCACGGCAGAGAACAATTGTTTTTGATACATTATGAAAACTCTGGGTAAAATATTTGGAAGTGAAGGGAGGGTCAGAATCATGCGTCTTTTCCTGTTTAATTCAGGTCGCAACTTTGACCTGGCTTTGGTCGCGAAGAGGTCAAACGTGGACAAAAGTTTCGCAAGAAGAGAGGTTGATGCGCTCGAGGAAATTCATCTTTTGACAAAAAAGTTTTTACAAAAGCCGAACAAAGAATTCATCGGAAAGAAAAAGAAAAACAGATCCGCGGGAAAAAAAAGAAAACTGCTATGCTGGACTCTTAATCCTAGGTTTAGTTATCTTAACGAGCTTCAAAGCTTGTTGGTAAACACGACCTTGTTCAGTGAAGATGAGATTGTAAGACGGTTGGCCGGGACTGGAAAAATTCGTCTTATCATAATGGCGGGCGTTTTTATTCAAAATTGGGACAGTAGAGTTGACTTGTTTATTATCGGCGATAAGATAAACAAGAAAAAACTTACTTCCGCCATAAGGCGGATGGAGTCTGAAATAGGCAGAGAATTGCAATACGCATGCTTGGATACGCAGGATTTCAAATATCGCATGAGCATATACGACAAACTGGTGAGGGACGTGCTAGACTATCCTCATAAGGTGGCTTTGGACAGGGTTGGAGTTAAACTCGGTTTTGATTGACAAAATATTTCGCTGATATATACTTCTCTGTAAATAACTATGATAATCAAATCTAAATTTAAGCGGGTCACATAACGGCTTTAATGTTCGCGTTTGTGTAATCCGCTAATGGCGGATTTGTTTTTTTATGGTTTTGTTTTATCTGTGATCTCGGTTGTCTCCATGGCTTGAGAGTGAAGGAGATAGCCGAGAATACGGATGAACTGAAAAGGAAGAAATGACTGTCTCTTTGACAGATGAATTCCATCACAACAGCTTTTCTTGCCGCTAAATCTAGCGGAAGAGGGGTCTTTATTGTTGGAGGTGGGCTGACCTTTATGTTTATTCATGAAGGTCGTCTGTCCGTTGGTATGACGGATGGAAGATTACCGCGCTTTCTGAAGTAAGGCGGTAATTACAGGTAAAATACATCGCCGGTAACGGCGATTGGATTGCCGTTTCGCCAATATGGGCGGGATGGAAATCTGTTCCCACCGCATTAAGTTGGGTGGGGTGATTTAATTTGATTGGCCAGGTCATCGGATCAATCCGTAGCCCGGCAAGTCAAAGTATTCGATCAGTGGTGATCGAATATAAATTTCCTAATAGGAAATTAAGAGCATATGGTGGATGCCTTGACTAGAAGAGGCGATGAAGGACGTAGCAAAGCTGCGATAAGCTCCGGGGAGGCGCCAAGCAACCTTTGATCCGGAGATCTCCGAATGGGGAAACCCCTCGTGCATTGCACGAGACGTGCGAAGCACAAGGAACAATTGACAATTAACTTTTGACAATTGACCGCAGAATTTTTCGAAGCAAAATTCTGCCTAGTCACATGTCAATTGTCACAGGTCAAATGTCTCTTGCGCTTCGCGCGAGCATACCCAGGGAAGTAAAACATTTCAGTACCTGGAGGAAAAGAGACTAATAAGAATTCCGTTAATAGCGGCGAGCGAAAGCGGAAGAGCCCAAACCACGTGCGAAGCACAAGGAACAATTGACAATTAACTTTTGACAATTGACCGCAGAATTTTGCGAATCAAAATTCTGCCTAGTCACATGTCAATTGTCACAGGTCAAATGTCTCTTGCGCTTCGCGCGCTGGGGTTGTAAGACAGGAACGTAGTATTTATATTAGAGAAGTTACAAAATGTTGTGTTAACCGAACAAGCTGGAAAGCTTGGCCCAAGGAGGTAACAGCCCCGTAGGTGAAAACGCAATATCTTCTTTGTTCCTGTTCTTGAGTACTTCGAGACACGAATAGCTCGGAGGAATCCGCCGGAACTAACCGGCAAGGCTAAATACTCTTCTAGATCGATAGTGAACTAGTACCGTGAGGGAAAGGTGAAAAGAACCCCGGAGAGGGGAGTGAAATAGACCTGAAACCATATGCTTACAAGGAGTCAGAGCCGTCGCATCACATGGGATGTGATGCGACGGAAATTCGAAATTCGAAATTCGAAATCCGAAAAAATTCAAAATATTAAATTCAAAACAAGATTTTTTCTTTTTTGTTTTTTATATTTTCTTTATTTTTTCGTATTTCGTGCTTCGTGCTCTGAATTTCCGTTGCATCGCGTTTTGCGTGATGAGACGGTCATGGCGTGCCTATTGAAGAATGAGCCAACGAGTTAATTTGCACTGCTTGCTTAACCCCGCCCTTTTGATTAACATTTCATTTTTTGGGATGAATTTGGAAAATTAGGTGAACAAATAATGAGCACCTTAAATTTTGTTGATCAAAGAGGCGGGGCGAGGCCTAGCGAAAGCGAGTCTGAACAGGGCGTTTGTAGTGCAAATTAGACCCGAAGCCAAGTGAGCTTGCCATGAGCAGGGTGAACTCTGATGAAAATCAGAGGGAGGCCCGAACCGTTTAGCCGTGCAATACTATCGGATGACTTGTGGTAAGAAGTGAAAAGCTAATCGAACTTGGTAATAGCTGGTTCTCTCCGAAATAGCTTTTGGGCTAGCGTCGCGTGTTCCTTATAGGGGTAGAGCACTGGAAGAATTCGACAGGTCGAAAGATCGCGAATTCTATCAAACTCCGAATACTATAAGTCATAACGCGGCAGTTAGACCGTGGGGGCTAAGCTCCACTGGTCAAAAAGGAAACAGCCTAGATCTCTATTTAAGGTCCCTAAATCTACACTAAGTGCAAGTAAGGTGGTGAAATTTCTTCAACAATGAGGATGTTGGCTTAGAAGCAGCCATCATTTAAAGAAAGCGTAACAGCTCACTCATCAAGAGATTTTGCGCCGAAGATAATCGGGGCTCAAGTGTAGTACCGAAACTGAGGGTACCGTGCAAAGCACAGAAATCCGAAGCACGAAGCACGAAATACGAAAAATATCTAAATTTTAAATTCAAAATTTTAAACAATTATTTTTGTTTGACATTTTGTTATTTCGGCTAGCGAGGAGCGTGTGAATGATTCTTATCATTCACGACGTCCGAGCGAAGACGAAACAAAGGTTCAATACCTCGAGGATTGCCCCGAGGAACCTTTATTTGAATTTTGGATTTATTTCGAATTTCGATATTCGAATTTCGAATTTCCGCGCTTTGCGCGGTGCGGTAGGAGAGTATTCGCATCTTGCTGTGAAGCCAAAGGGGTGACCCATGGTGGAGCGTTGCGAAGTAAGAATGTTGGCACAAGTAACCACAATGGAGGTGAGAACCCTCCACGCCGAAAGACCAAGGTTTCCTTGGCGATGACAATCAGCCAAGGGTTAGTCGGTCCTAAGGGGATGGCGAAAGCCGAACCCGATGGATATATGGTTAATATTCCATAACTCTTATGCAAAATGATGGGAGGACGGGGTGTAGTATGTCTTGCGTATTATTGGATTTACGTTCGTGCTCTGAGGAAGATTTCCAGGAAAATCCGGAAGTCTGCTTTTAATGGCATTTCCAAGGAGAGCGAGAACTGTGCAAAGCACAAGGAACAATTGACAATAAACATCTGACAATTGACCGCAGAATTTTGCAGAGCAAAATTCTGCCAAGTCAAAAGTTAAATGTTCACGGGTCAAATGTCTCTTGCGCTTTGCGCAGAATAGGACAAAGCACGCCTCCAAGAAAAATCTCTAAGTTTATTTGCATGAGATCCGTACCGCAAACCGACACAGGTGGTCAGCTCGAGTAGAGTAAGGCGAACGAGTGAAATTTCCCCAAGGAACTCGGCAAAAAAGCAGCCGTAACTTCGGAATAAGGCTTGCCTTGTGCGAAGCACAAGGAACAATTGACACTTAACAATGGACAATTGACCGCAGAATTTTGCAGAGCAAAATTCTGCCAAGTCAAAAGTTTAATGTCACAGGTCAAATGTCTCTTGCGCTTTGCATGAGGCTGCAACAAAAGTATCTCTGGCAACTGTTTATCAAAAACACAGCTCCCTGCGAACTCGTAAGAGGATGTATAGGGGGTGACACTTGACCAATGCCCGAAGGTCAAACGTTGTCGGTTCACATCATTCTGCACTTCATTATTGGAGGATAGAATGGTGTGAGCTGAACGATGTAAGCCCGGGTGAATGTCGGCCGTAACTATAACGGTCCTAAGGTTCCCACTTCGTGCTTGCACGAAGTGGGAAGGACTGGGACTGTTATAGTTCTGTTAATGCAATAAAATGTAAAAACATTTTGATAAACTAAATAAACAATAATCAGTACACTATTCAAAGCTGCCTCGCTCTGTAGTAATACAAAGCAGGTCCGCACCATGGCTATATGCGGGGAAGTCTGTAATTTGCAGATCATCCGCAGGGAAGTTCTAAAATTTTTTTTAGAACCCCTCAGAGACCACACGCCATGCTCCAGCTGGTTTGTACCAGCTGGATGAAGATATGGTCCTTCGTTAAAGAGGAAACGAAAAGCGAAATTCCTTGTCGGGTAGGAACTGCCCAACTTGATAGTGATATCAAGAAAAAACTGGCTTATAACGGTGGAGTCCTCGCTGGAGCGCTTGAGGAGACGCAATGAAGGCAGGAGAATACCGTGGGAAGTCGTACTGAGCTTGTTTTACAAGCGAACGTATTGACCCCGTATCGACTTCGGTCGCCACTGAATGTTGGCGACCGAGATAGTAGATGATATAATCACTACTATAATACGCCAGCTCTAATGAATAGAAATCTTGAAGAGTATATTTCGGGATATGTAGATGGAGAAGGATGTTTTTCCCTATCATTTTCCCGAAGAAATAAAATGCTTGTAGGGTGGGAGACTAAACCTAGTTTCTCTGTAAGCCAAAACCAAGAGAGAGCGGAAGTGCTCTATCTTATTCAAAAAAGATTTGGTTGTGGGTTTATCAGACGAGACTATAGTGACAAAACTCTCAAATATGAAGTAAGAAGTCTGGATGATCTTTTAAAAAAGATTATTCCTCATTTCGTTACAAACCCGCTTCTTTCATCCAAGCAAGATGATTTTCTAAAGTTTAGAAAAATATGTTTGATGATGAGTAAAGAGAAACACAAGCAGTCAAAAGGATTAAAAGAAATCATGAAAATTGCTTTCACGATGAATCCTGGAGGCAAAAGAAAATATACTCAAGCAATGATGATATGTTCATTAGATGAAGATATAGTCAATACTGATGGAAACATCAGATAGGAATATGAAGTTCCGACGCGCACGAATAGTGTAATGACTGGAGAACTGTCTCGGGGAATAGCTCGGTGAAAATACAATACCGGTGAAGATGCCGGTTACCTGCAGTTAGACGAAAAGACCCCAGAAGCTTTACTGCAACTTGGTATTGAGGATACGTTTTTAATGCGTAGCGTAGGTGGGAGGATTTGAAGTTTACCTTTCGGGGTAGATGGATCCGACAGTGAAATACCACTCTTTAAAAATGTGTTTTCTAACTTCGTCGGAAAAAACGGCGAAAGACAGTATCTGGTGGGCAGTTTTAGTGGGGCGCTATCCTCCTAAAAAGTAACGGAGGAGTTTATTAAGGTCAGCTAGGCGCGAATGGAAACCGTGCCGATAGTGTAATGGCATAAGCTGGCTTAACTGTGAGACGTACTTGTCAAACAGATGCGAAAGCAGAACATAGTGAACCGACCATACGCATTAGACGCGGTGGAAGATTATCGGACAAAAGCTACTCTGGGGATAACAGGCTAGTTCCGCCTAAGAGTCCATATCGACGGCGGAGTTCGGCACCTTAACACATTGGGGTGCCATGCGAGAGATTGCATTAGCTATTTTAATGTATGTGAGACATGAACCAACATACATTAAAAGAAAAAATTGGCTTATAACGGTGGACTCCATGTAACGTGGATAATACCGTGGGAACCTAGCATTATTATCGATAGATAATGGTATGAAATAATGCTGGAGGCAGTAATATTTATGAGACTATGATAATTTGTTCATAAATTATACTGGACCCGTAGAGACTTGAGCATTAATGCTCGGAGTTTCCTTATAATAAGGAAGCTAAGACGCCAACTCCTAATTTATCGGAAGATAAAAAGGATGAAGATATAGTCCAAACCTTCTAGTGATAGAAGAAATAAATGACAGCGATGTCGGCTCAACTTATCCTGGGGCTGGAGAAGGTCCCAAGGGTTTGGCTGTTCGCCAATTAAAAAGTTACGTGAGCTGGGTTCAGACCGTCGCAAGACAGGTTGGTCTCCTATCTACTGCAGGCGTTGATTCTTGAGAAGATTTGCTCCTAGTAAAATATTGCTACTTCAGAAAGTAATTTCTGATGACAATGTGGCTAATAACGGTGGAGGCTTCCATTTGCTGCAAAATGTCGGTCCGATATTTGCAGAATAAAACAAATTGAAGTTAATACCGTGGGAAGTTGTGAGTTTCGTTGAAGTTCTTTATGTTGGGTGTAGCTTAAAAAATAATAACCTTGTGTTGGTGAGATAGGCTTGCGCGTAGGCCTACTGAGCTGGCACTTTGGAAGAGGTTATAGCACCGGATCATTAATCCAAACGTCAAGGTTCGAGTCCTTGCACCCAACGCCAATTTTGGGCAAATAGTTTTATTTGCCCCTTCAACGAAACTCGCAACCCCGTAACGACTGAGTCCTTCGGGACGAGATGAGAGATGCCTTAGTGCTAGACATTAAGATCACACTTTCATAATACGCCAACATCCTAAGTTTGTACGATGTATCGTACAAAACGGATGAAGATATAGTCTATGCCTCTGGTGACAGAGGATTCGTTCTGCGATTGTCCGCGTTAAGTCTGCGGCAGTCTGCGGTTTACGAAGTAAACATGACGAGAGGACCGGAGTGAACTGACCTCTGGTGTATCTGCTGTTCCTGCCAAGGGCAATGCAGAGTAGCTATGTTGGGAAGGGATAACCTCTGAAAGCATCTAAGAGGGAAGCCTACTTCAAGATTAGGAATCGAACAGTGCATGGCACTGGAAATTCGAAACCCGAAACCCAAAAAACGACTTTGTCGTTCCCGTGCAGAAGGGAATCCAGGATGATCTGGTTTTCCGCTTTCGCGGAGATGACAGAATTATGTCATTTTTGAGCTTCGTGTTTCGTGCTTCCAATGCCGTGCATTGTAGAGACCCGTAAGAGATGATTACGTTGATAGGCTTCAGGTGTACGCACAGTAATGTGTTTAGCCGAGAAGTACTAATCCGTCCATAACCTATTAGGAAATTTATAAAGCACTTTACCATCACTTAATGCGATGGGAGCAGATTTTTTTACCTGGTAATCCACCATTAACACTCTATAAGTTAATGGGGATGAGATCTTCAGAGTCCCGTTCGAAGGGCACATAAACAAAACCGTTTAGCTTATTTGACCGGTTCACTTTTTTAGTCTGGTGATTTAACGCAGTGGACACACCTCTTCCCATTCCGAACAGAGAAGTTAAGCACTGTAGTGGCGATGGTACCTCGCCTAAATTTTTTGAGTACGAGCAGAGAATCTTGAGCTAGTTGTTGCGCAGTTAGTGCTTCAAAGAGTCTCGTGTATTTTATGTAATTCGAAAAATTTAGGCGGGGGAGAGTAGCTAGTCGCCAGGCTAAAGTAGTGAACTATTTTTTTTGCATAGGACCACTCAACATCACAGCTCTGATCGTTTTTTTACGTCAGGGCAGAGCGGGGCGCGTGTATTACCGTAACTCCTCACAAGACCGAGTAATGGCCACACCACAGCCTTCTTTTCTTCTGTCATTCCCGTGAAAACGGGAATCCAGATCAAAATATGGCCTAGATTCCCGCCTTCGCGGGAATGACACCACTCGGTCTTGTGAGCAGTTACGTATTACCATCTTGCTGTTCAGCTGAATATGTCATACAATAAATTCATTATAACTTAAGTCTGTGACAAAAATTTTTATGGAAAATACACAAGAGATGCCAGTGCCGGCCGTAAAACCTCCATTGCCTGGCGCTTGGAACATGTTTAAACAGTCAGTCGGTTTTTTAAAAGATAATTTTAGAGCTGTCTTCGGTATTTTCATCTCGCCTTTGATATTTATGGTTGTTGGGACCATGTTAATACGCTCTCTACCGGTGGATGATAGAGGCAATGCTATTTTAAGTGGCGCGACCTCAGGTCAGCTAACGGCATTTATAATAGGGGTGATTATTTCCATTATTGGTGGAGTTCTTGCTTATATCGCGGCTATCGGATTTATTTATTTCTTGCTGGATAAAGAAAAAGGTGTTTATTCTTCTGTTAAAGAATATTATAAAAAGGCCGCTCACATTTTTTGGGCTTTTGTCTGGATAAGTATTCTTCTGTCGCTATCAATTTTTGGCGGGTTTGCATTATTTATTGTGCCGGGTATCATTTTATCTTTCTATCTCTTGTTTAGCACCTATGTGCTAGTTGATGAGAATAAGAAAGGGTTGACGGCTCTCACCCAAAGTTGGAATTACGTAAGAGGATATGCCTGGAGCATTTTCTTTAAATTATTATTGTTTGGATTGTTGCTTTTTCCGATTTATATTGTCTTCATTGCCGTCTTTGCGGGATTGGCTTACGTGTCATTCGGTCAAGAGCTATCCATTATAACAATTTCATCTATTGATATTGTTGTAAGATTTATCCAGCAAATTATTATTGGGCCTCTTGGCGCTATTTATCTTTTCCTAATCTATAGAAATCTTAAGAGTGTTAAGTCCGAGACCGTGCCTGATTTTGTGGAAAAAAAGAGGAAGAATAAGCTTATAGCAGTCTCAATACTCGGCTTACTGATTATTCCGCTGATAGTACTTTCCGTGGTTTTCACTAGTCTTATGGCGGCTAGGCAAAAAGCGAAAGATGTCTCTTCTCCCGAACAGTATATTGAAATTGAAGAGGTGTACGACTACAATTAAAGTCGGTGACAAGTTTGCGAAAATCAGCCGCTTCTTTCTCGGCTGATTTTTTGATATCATTATGGGGGAGTGTTTAGGAATTCCTCCTCCTTTTTTTTCCAAAGAGGAGACGAAACTTCCTTTAGGTTTTATTTCTTTTTTCGAACTTTACTTAGAAATTAGAAATTGGTAATTAGAAATTTCTTTAAATATGTCTCATTGGGCAACAAAAAGAAAACTTAGTTACATCGGGGCTTTTTTCGTGCTTTTGTTTGTCGGATTTGCCTTGCCTGTTTTCTTTTTTGTCTATGATTCGCCGACGTGCTTTGATGGCAAACAGAACCAAAATGAAACCGGTATTGACTGTGGAGGTTCATGCAATATCCTTTGCTCCACGGAGTCTATTAGGCCACTGGTTCTCTGGCAGAGAATATTTAAAGTATTGCCGGGAATATATAATGCCGTGGCGTATGTGGAGAATGCTAATATCAGTTCAGGTTCTGAAGCCGTACCTTACGTATTTGAACTGTATGATGAGAATGGCAGTTTGATTGCGGAAAGGAAAGGTGTGGCGGACATTCCCCCGAACAAAAAATTTCCTATTTTTGAAGACCGTATAGACACGGGAGGCAAGACTCCGTCCAGAACAATTTTTCAATTTACGGACGACCCTGTGTGGAAGAAAGATACTCGCCAGTTTCCTGACATCAGAGTAACGAGTTCAAGTCTGGTTGAAGGCGAGGATAATCCTAGGGTTTTGTCCACTATTGAAAACAGATCCTTGGAAGATATTTACGACCTGGAAGTTGTAGCTATGGTTTACGATAGCGGGGAAAATGTTATTGCCGCTTCACGGACATACGTCAACAAATTGGAAAAAGGAGGATCTGAAAACTTGGTATTTACTTGGCCCTACGCTCTTGATCTGGGCGTTGTTGAGTGTGAAAGCCCGGCTGATGTGATGCTTGTGATAGACCGTTCGGGAAGCATGGATGACGATGGTGGCGACCCTCCCGAACCGCTTTCATCCGTAAAGAAGGCGGCTGTGTCTTTTGTTGAAAATATGAAGGAACGCGACAGGGCTGGTGTGGTTTCTTTCGCCAACACTGCCAGTGATCCATTAGACATTGTTCTAACTGCTGATTTCAAAAAAGTCAAAGATTCTGTTTTTGCCATAAACATAGCCACTACTTCAGGTCCTCAGAATACCAATATAGGCAGCGGTCTTATCGTGGCCACGAAAGAGTTGCTGTCAGAAAGAGGCCGAGAAGAGGCAAAAAAGGTTATCGTATTGCTGACTGACGGTTTGCCTTCGCGCCCCACACTTCCGGACAATAAAGAGTATCCAGAGAAGTACGCCATAGACGCGGCCAACGGTGCCAGAGCGGCCAATATTGATCTGTACGCTATCGGTCTTGGCAGCGGGGTTCGCGCTGATTTTCTCCGCGACCTAACAGTCATTCCCGATCGTTACTTTGAGGCGGCGCGGCCCGAAGAGTTGATACAAATCTACAGGAATATAGCCGCGTCAATATGCAAGCTTGGGCCGACTAAAATCCAGATCTCTCCGATTTTAAAATGAAAATAGGCAACTTATTGAAAAGACAAAATATTGACTGGCTCTTGTTCTTTTCGGCTTTACCTATCTTGGGCGCGGGGCTTGTAACAATGAATTCTTTTGTCGGGGACAGTTCGCTTTTTGACAAGCAGATAATATGGATCGCTGTCTCTCTCTCTGTTTTTTTTATACTGAGCTTTATAGATTTCAGATTTTTGCGCAGAACGGAGGTTATAATTTTTATTTTTATCTTTTTATGCGCTCTGCTTTTCCTTCTTTTTATTCTCGGGGTGACCGTGAGGGGTTCGCAGAGTTGGTTTCAGTTCGGATCCGTGGCCTTTCAGCCGTCAGATCTGGCAAAATTGGTCACAATTTTAATTCTGGCCAAATATTTTACCCGGCGGCATATTGAAATCGCCCGTCTACGCCACATACTTTTGTCTGGATTTTATGCTTTGGTTATCTTCGCGCTGATTCTGCTTCAGCCGGATTTCGGCAGTGCGATTATTATCTTTATTATCTGGCTGGGGATGGTGCTGGTTTCCGGCATTTCCAAAAAACATTTGCTGGCTGTTTTTTTCATTGGCGTCGCTTGTTTTGGCGCTCTGTGGTCTTTCGGATTTCAGGATTATCAAAAGCAGAGGATTATCAGTTTTATCCATCCGCTCGCGGACATAAGAGGAAGCGGCTACAACGCTTACCAGTCTACTATTGCCGTGGGTTCCGGAGAGCTTTATGGAAAGGGTGTCGGCTACGGCACTCAATCTCGCCTTAAATTTTTGCCCGAATATGAAACTGATTTTATATTCGCCGCTTTCGCGGAAGAGTGGGGCTTCTACGGTTCTTTAATCCTCTTTTTTCTATTTGGAATGGTTATATATAGAATTTTGGCGAACGCTCTCCGCGGCGCCACCAATTTTGAAATTCTTTACGGTATCGGTTTGTCAATATATTTTATGAGTCATTTTGTTATAAATGTCGGCATGAATATAGGGCTACTCCCAGTGACCGGACTGGTAATGCCTTTCATGAGCTACGGCGGGTCTCATCTCCTTGCTGAATTTGCCGGCCTTGGAATTCTTATGGGTATGCGCCGCTACCGCCGCACTACACATAAAGATAATATGAAAAATGAATTTGTCGGAGTCTAAGAGTTTAACCTCCTTGTAGGAGTTTAACTCCTACAGATTTTATCTTTCGTATACTTTCCGAGTCTCTTCAACCATTCTCTCCAGCGAAAAATTAGACTTTATTTTTTGCTTTAACTTGACCGCCATTTCTTTTTTTTTGTTTTTGTTTTCAATCAGGAAAGATACTGCTTCTTTGACTTCTTTCGGCTCCTTCGGTCTTATCAGTATGCCTGTTTCCAGCTGGTCTATTATTTCCGGGATGCCTCCCACGCTTGAAGCGACCACGGGGACGCCCGCGGCGCCTGCTTCCAATATGACATAGGGTAAGCCCTCAGTAATTGAAGTCAGCGCGAATATATCAAACGCGCATAGATACTGCGCGGCGTTTTCCAACTGACCGATCATAAAAATTTTACCAGACAGATCGTTGTTATCTACTCTCTTTCTGAGAAACTCTTTTTCTTCGCCGTCGCCAACAATGACGAGAATTACTTTTTCATGCTTACGTTCAAGATGTTTTATGCCGTCTATGAGGTGCGCCAGCCCTTTGTTTTTATGAAGTTCGGCGATTGTTCCTACCCAGACAGTTTTATCTGTTTTCTTTGGCTTCGGGATATGATCCGACAACGCGGGATGGTTTGATATCAAGAGTTCACGCGCCGCCATTTTTTTCATTAAAGCATGTTTTCCTATGCCGTTTTGGATAACAGTAATCTTGTCCAAGATCAAGCTGGGCCAGCTCCGCACTTGTTCCTTTAGCGTTTGGGATACAACTATCGTTTTATGCGTGACCAGCACAGACAACGCTTGAAGAAGTTTGCTGGCAAATTTTATAAATTGCGAGCGTTGCTCATTGAAAAACCAGCCGTGCACGGTGAATACGATTAGGATTTTATGGAGCGGTTGGCGCTTAAGTTTAATGTAATAAAGGCGGAACAAATACGAATTTACGAGACGCGCGGCAAGCGCGCCCAAACCGCCCACTTTAGAGCTGTTTAGATGGATTATGTCTGGGTTGATGTCTGTTATAATCTTCAGCAATTTAAAAAAGACTTTCACGTCGTCTATGATGCTCACGTTTCTCCTCAGGTTTTCAACCATCACCGTTTTTATTCCCAATTCCTCCAGCTTTGTTATCAGTTCACCTTTTCCACCGCAGGCGACCGCGAGGTCGTATTCATCCTTAAGATTGGATGACAGGTCAAAGACGTATCTCTGCGCTCCTCCCCAGTTGGATTTGGTTATAACAAAAAGGATTTTTTTTCTGGTCAATTTATCCATGGATATTGTTCACAATAACTATATCAGCAGTAACAGTTTAAACACCACTTGACATATATTGTGACAAAATGTCCGGTATTTAAATACAAACACATTTACTGACCTTTCCACATTAGGTTAATACAACCCGCTCGCTTTGAGGAAACCCCTGAGTAGCTTGTTGTCATTCATTGTGCGCTTCGCCTTTCTCACTGCGTGCCCAAGTTTCTCCATGCCCTCTGC
>Ga0209542_10002954_pt1 | contig 37183 bp, 32 predicted proteins | sample RifCSPhighO2_01_FD_184028 | JGI IMG/M metagenome (GOLD analysis project Ga0209542, IMG submission 184028) | Soil microbial communities from Rifle, Colorado - Rifle CSP2_plank highO2_0.1 (SPAdes) (version 2) | ecosystem: Environmental > Terrestrial > Deep subsurface > Rock core/Sediment ... | reverse complement strand
TAAAGCCTTGTTTAGGCTTTGGCAACACGATTATTTCCGAGTTCTTTTCCGGGAATATGCCGGTAAATATCCCAACGGAGATTTTGCACCTGCCCTTGGTGATCTGACGGAGAGAAAAAGACGTGGCCAAAAAGTACGATCAGATGACGGTTACGATAACCAAATAGAAATTGAGGAAACGCTCCCCTTATGGGATCGCTACGGCAAAGAAACCGAAAGAAGAGAGATATTGCAAAGCTGGGAGTTACAGTTGGTACCTATCAACGAAGGCGACTCCCTCACCTAAAGCCACCAAGCTGCAAAGTTTGGTGGTTCTTTTTTGCTAAAACCCCCATAGACTATTGCGCAGAGGGTGTAAAATAGGTCTAACTACCCAGAACACTACAGGTTAATAGCAATCAAGGAGGAGGCCCGCCGAAATGCCAACCGCTGATATCCTTTGGTTGGAACTTTCCGCCTTAGCGGAGCAAGAGATCCACGCTTTAGGTAGCCGGGACTTAGCTAAGATTCAGAAGTTGCAGAAGCAGCGAGAACTTCTGACGGGTGCTCTGCGTGAATACCTGGATAAAATAGAAGCCTATCTTTGGTCGAAAGTAAATGAGGCAGTCTCACGGTTCGCGGTACTTCCGACCGAAATCGAGGACTTCTCTTCCCTACTTGATGATCTCACTTACTTACGAGATCTCCTAATTAAGATTAAGATAAGTGGCGCATTTACGATTGAAGAAGTAGAACCACCAAAGGTTATTCCAGCTACAGAGCCGCAAGAGATCAAGCCAATCTTGCCGGCGAGACGTAGAGTTATAAAAGAAGTCGGCGTTGCGGCTCCTAAGTTCCCACGGGCAAAGAAGGTCCCATCAAGGAAACCAAAGGTTGGCCGCAGGGATATTCTAGGTGCAGAAAGAATCCGTGTACTTACCGCGGTGTTGTCCGACCGGAACCAAAAGATGATCGAAGCTACTGCGGAACTTTGGCCACGAGAATATTCGGTATCCGACGTAAAAGTCCAGCACAAACTAATGTCCAGACTTCGATGTGCAAGGTCTGCTGGGTTGCGGATAATAGCGCGTGTTATGGCAAACCTGCAGCTCGAAGACCGACTGCCACCGGAGGAGCAGGAGTTTTATCGGCGGCTACATGAAAGGTTCCCTAGCTTCGCAGAAGTCAGCAGCTACGCTTTCCGTTGGAAAAGGGGCGGCGACCGACGAAAGCAGCCGGCATCTGCTGACGTAGCAATCACTGCTCCACCACTAAGTACTAGCGAGGAGGCAACTGCTCGGGTCACCACAGTTGTTACGGCTAGCGGAACCGGGACAGGTACACCGCTCACCGGGTTCATGAGCGAAAACCATGCTAGCATGATAGAAGCTGCCTTACTGCACCCGCAGGGACCAACGTTCGACCCGGAGACTCTTGCGAAACGAACTAACCAAACACTTGGTGCAGTGGGACCAATATTAATCGGCTCTCTAAAAGGGCTTGAGGCTCTACTCCATTCTTACGAGGCAAAACGCCCGCTTGCTCCCGGCGCTGCCCAAATCGTGAACAGAATAAGGGCGAAATGGCCTGAAAGCACGGTAGAGCAAATCAAAAGGATAATAGAAGGGAGTGATGCCGAGAGAAAAGAAAATCCGGTAGCAACATCCCGGTAAAGAGATAATTTATCTTGCCACAACAAGCCGTTTCTCGATCCGAGAAGCGGCTTTTCTATTTTTGCGAAATTATTTCTAAAAAGTTGCGGATTTGTTTTCTATAAACTATAATAGCCTGGATTAAAGATTAAGGAGGAGATTAAAGCGGTGACAACGGGACGCAAACCAAGAGGGACCGACATTTTTCCGGCAGAAACAGCAAAAATTGCGGCTCTTTTGAATCTAAGGCGGCCGGCACTCGCCGTAACCTGTGCTATGCTCGGCTTAGGTCTTGGAAATAAACAGATAGCACAGTTGCGCGGTGTCTCGGTCAAAACTGTAGAAACCGAGATTCAACAGGCACTACTGATTGTCAGTATCACGTTGAAACTCGGATTTATACCCCGAATAAGGCAATTGGTAATTATCTGTCACGAGCTGCTTGAAGGCTGGCGACTTAGAGCTACCAAGCTTAACAGGGAATATCCCGATCATCTGGAAACAAATAGCCTTACCTCTATTTACAATCTGAGTCCTAGAGAAGCTGAGGTAACCGCTTTAGTGGCACTTTGTTACGGTAACACCGAAATCGCGGAGATGCTTTACATCTCTGTCAAAACGGTTAGTGTGCACAGAGAAAATGCTAAACGGAAAATCCGAGCAGCGTTAAAGCTGGACAAAATCTCGTCCAACCGAAAGTTTATGATTATCGTCCACGACATAATGGATGGACGTCTACCTAAAGGACTTTCTCTAGCTTAATACCAAACCGCTTCTCATTCCGAGAAGCGGCTTTTTTTGTTTTTAGGAAAATATCTTGTCTTCTTGCTGTTTTTAGTTTATAATCAGGCAAAGTCGACTGCAAAGAAAGGGGCGAGAAATGAAAGGAAGCTTTAGCCGAAACGGCGATCGCCCCTTCCCGGGCGATGTCTACGACGAGTACCTACGAGATATCAATGAGCTTTCCCCAGAATGGAGAGTAAGAAAAGAGCAGGTACCAAGGCTTGAGTTTCTGGCGAGCCTAGGCGATACAAGGGCAAGAGTGTTGTTAATTCATCACTGCCTTCGCTTGGTTATTCACATCGCCAAAAGAAAGGTTATTGAAGGTTGGCATGCCGGGTTGGACATCAACGATCTCATCCAAGCCGGCAACGAGGGGTTGATTCAAGCTGCGGTAACTTTTAAGTTTCAGGGCGCTAAATTCTCAACCTGGGCTAGCTACCGGATCGAAGGAGCAATAAGAGATACAATAAGAAATGTTTGGGCTGGTCGAGGTCAGCCAAGGAGAGTCGGCTATTTAGGACCAAAGATTATTGACATCGCTCTTACGTTAATGGAGACTCTTGGCCGCGACCCAACCAATGAAGAAATCGCGCAGCACCTTGGGATAAGCGAAGAAGAGGTTGAGGAAATTACTTACATTAGCACCATTGTTTCCCAGACTCCGCTTCCTCTGGAAAGCTCCGGACCGCTCGGTGGTAAACAATGGGAAGAACTCATCGAAGATATCCAAGCCGATAATCCAGAGCTTATAACCGTCAGGCGCGCTCAACAAAAGGACATACGGTCGGTAATCAATGAAGTTCTTCTACCTAGAGAACGGCTAATAATCGCACTGCGCTTCAACCTAACGGATGATCGTCGTTTCTGGAGTTTCAAACAGATTGGAGACTCGCTTGGCGTATCCGAATCAAGGGCATGTCAACTCTGTACTCGGGCTCTGCTGAAACTGCGCTCGCACCCAAAGATCAGGGAGTGGTTTGAAAAACTACCACTCGGGCAGAAAAGCGCAGCGGAAAGTGCTTACCAACTCCATCGCCAGGCTATCCTAACTGAAAGAAGAGAGATAATCAAAGAATTAGAATCGAGACTGATACCGATTGAAAACCCAGTACCTGTTCAAGCTAGCCACCCAACTTTATAGTTTGGTGGCTCTTCTTTTTTCTAGCCTCTTTATGCTAGAATTATTCGATATGGCTAAAAGATTTGAGACTCCAAAAGGTCTTACCTTGAGTACACCGAAGGGATTCCGGGATTTTTTACCATCACAAGCCAGCGCCCGCGCTTTTCTATTGGAAAAATTAATCAAGACTTTCGGCCGATTTGGTTTTGAGCCTTTGGAAACTCCGGCAATAGAATTTGCCGAAACTTTAAAAGGAAAATACGGCGGTGAGGAAAAACTGATTTATAAATTTACTGATAGAGGTGGTCGGAATTTAGCTTTACGTTACGATTTAACAGTTCCTCTTGCCCGTTATATTGCCAATAATAAACCCCCCTTTCCCTTTAAACGCTACCAAATAGGCAATGTTTTCCGAGCCGAAAATCCCCAAAGAGGGCGCTATCGTGAGTTTACTCAAATTGATCTTGATATTGTCGGTTCTCCTTCTCTTTTAGCCGCTACCGAAATAATCACGGTAGCTAAAACAGCTCTAGAAGATATTGGTTTTAAAAATTTTGTAATCAACGTAAACGATCGTGAAATCTTTAAAGATATGAGCGCTGAGACAATTAGAGTTATCGATAAAATCAAGAAAATTTCGCTTAGTAAGGCAAAAGAAGAACTTAAAAACAAGGGAATTTCCGATCCTTTAAGAACAATAGAAAGTATAAAGAGAAGTAAACCAACTCAAAAAATAAACGACTTGTTCTCTCTTTTAGAAAAATTAAAAATAAGTAAAGAAAAGGTTCGTTTTGAGCCCACTCTTGCTCGCGGATTAGATTATTATACTGGGATTATTTTTGAATTAGAAGTTAAAAGTTACGAGAATTTATCAATTGGCGGCGGTGGTCAGTACGATAATCTAATTGAGAAGTTTTCTGGTAAAAAAACTCCAGCCGTTGGGTTTTCTTTTGGATTTGACCGGTTATTGGAAGCAGCTGAAAGGTTAGTATTAATACCCAGTTATTCATCTTCGTCTCGTGTTTTAGTGACAATTTTTAATGGAAAACTTTTGCCGCAGTCTCTTTCTCTGGTTACAAACTTGAGAAACCAAGGAATCGCCGCTGAAGTTGCTTTGGATGCGGGTGAAAAACTAGAAAAACAATTAAAATACGCTGATAATAAAGGAATTCCGTTTGCCGCTATTTTGGGACCAAAAGAATTGGAAAGTGGGACGATTACCTTAAAAAATTTAAGTGAAAAAACGCAAAGTACCTTTACACTTGCGCAAGCTATTGAAAAAATGAAATCTGCCTAATGACAAAATATAAAACTGCCCTAATCTATCTCGGGATCGCCAGTATTATCTGGGGTATTACTATACCAATCCTAAAAATGACCCTAGAACAAATCCCCATCTTTACTTTAGCATTCCTAAGGTTTGCGTTGGCAAGTATCTTTTCCTTGCCAATTTTTTTATTTGATAGGGAAAAAAGATTAGATAAAAAGGATTTGCCTGCTCTTTTAATTGTGGCGCTTCTGGGAACAACTCTAAGTATTTCACTCTTTTTTACTGGGCTTAAGTTTTCAAGCGCTATTGACAGCTCTTTAGTAATTTCTCTTGGACCGATTGCTACCTCGATTATTGCTTTTGTCTACCTTAAGGAAAAAATATCTAAAATCCATTTATTTGGTATTGCTTTAAGTTTTTTGGGGGTTCTATTTATCATTTTTGAACCAACATCCTCCACCAAAATACAGCAACAGTCTTCAGTATTGGGTAACTTTCTAATTTTTGGGGCCGTAATTGCCGGTTCGTTTTTTGTAATTTTATCAAAGAAACTTTTTTCTCATTATAAACCGACAACTATCATCACATTTTCATTTTTTATAGGCGCAATCTCCTTTTTGCCAACAGCAATAATTGAGTATATAGATAACCCAAATTGGTTGATTAATGTTAAAATGTCTGGAATTTTTGGTGTAGTCTTTGTAGGAGTATTTTCTTCTTGGTTAGCTTACCTAATTCATGAGTGGTCATTAGAGATCTTACCCATTCATATTATTAGTATTTCGAGTTATTTAATCCCTCTAGTGGCAATAGTCTCTTCTATTTATCTTTTAGGTGAAAAAATTAGCCAAGGTTTCATTCTTGCGGCGGTTCTTATTCTAATTGGCACATTTTTTGGAACTTATTCCAAACACGAATACCACCAACGTCATCGGGTTTGAATTTTATTAAGAATTAATTTTAACGTTTAAATTAAAATTTTGGACATTAGATAAAGAATTCGAGATGGGAAAGGGTAACCAAGTCAGACTTGGTGAAACCATCTCCGGCACAGTCTGCTGTGCAACCAATAACCACTCAAGGGCGTGTAGGCTATCCAAAAGTTATGCCTAGGTGTCTGACACTTAAAGCTAACTTTTCAGGTTGTAATCAGGTTGTAATCTACTATTCGCTGCCGAGCCCGGTATTACCGAGGCAACCTTAATTAAAAAGAAAAGGCCCTGCCTTTGAATTTCGACAGGGCTTACTATTCTATCTTCCTACCCAATTCCGCACGGTCGGTAAAGATGGTAGTGAAATAATGCATACCGCTTTTGTCTCTTGCATAACCTACCCCTACTCGAATGTAATTTGGGAGAAGGATTTTTGCTCGGTGAGAAGGACTGGTCATGAGCTTGCGAAGAGCCTCCGCCACCGTTACGGTACTCGGATAATTGTTGCGGGCTAGGTTCTCGCCCGCCCAGGTGTATGGAACGTCCCAGCTGTCGAGCAAGTCAAATACCGTCGATCCATCAGGAGCTTCGTGAGAAAAATAATTTTTCCTCGCCATGTCTTGAGAACGATAACGGGCGGCTTTCACCAAAATCGGATCTAAAAGTAAAAGCGGAAGACCGGCATTAATACGCTCGATGTTCAAGCCAATGAAAAACTGAGCCTCTTTTTCTGTCAATCCTAATAACTGTGCAGAAATTGCAGAAAGTGTCGAATTTGTGATGGGTTTTTGTTCAGCGAAATCTTTTTTTTCGGAGTATTTTAATCCAAGATTACAGCTCGCAAAAATTATTATCAAAATTGCAGAAATCAGAAGAGCTCTCAATACTTTCTGCTTCACTCCATCCTCCCTTCTTGGATTCCTTTTTAATGTACAGAAGATATTATACTCTTTAAAGGAAGTTTATCAACGCTTTTTCTTTATTATTTTTAACGAATCTGCTAAAATAAGTTCTTATGAAAGAAGGTATTCACCCAGAATATTTTCCGCAGGCAGTGGTTGTTTGTGCCTGCGGCAATAGATTTAATGTTGGTTCTACCAAGAACGAAATTCGCGTGGAAATTTGCAGCAACTGCCATCCCTTTTTTACCGGCAGTGAGAAGTTTATTGACACCGAAGGAAGGGTTGAGCGGTTTCAACGTCGCTCTTCCTTCAAAGTAGAACCCAAACCTAAAAAAATAGAAAGTACAAAGGAGCTGGAGCGACCAAAGAGTTTGCGGGAAATGCTCTCGCAACTAGAAAAAGAATAAACTAAGCAGGCACTGATGAAAGAAGAACAAAATTCAGAAATAGGCGCCGCTATCTTGGAAATACGCTCTGCCGCTGGTGGTAATGAAGCCGGTCTTTTTGCGCAAGATCTTTACCGGATGTACACTCGTTTCGCTACAAAAAGGGGTTGGAAATTAAACCAAATATCAATTAATGAAGGTGGCATCGGTAATATTAAAGAAGTAATTTTCAGAATTGAAGGCCCAGAGGTCTTTAATACTTTAAAGTATGAATCGGGTGTCCACCGCGTTCAAAGAGTACCAGCTACGGAGTCTTCGGGAAGGATACATACCTCAACTGCAACAGTTGCGGTTCTGCCAGAAATCCCAGAACGCGATTTTTATATTAACCCGAAGGATATTAAAATTGAGACTTTTCGGGCTAGTGGCCACGGCGGGCAAAATGTCCAAAAGGTAGAAACCGCTGTTCGAGTTACGCACCTGCCTTCCGGCGTAGCCGCAACAAGCCAAGATGAACGCAGTCAATTTCAAAATCGCGAAAGATCCTTATCGGTTTTGCGCTCCCGTTTATACGAAGCGGCTGAAAAAGCCAAACAAGGGAGTATAGATACTACTCGAAAAGGCCAAATTGGATCTGGGGACAGGTCTGAAAAAATACGAACTTATAATTTTCCTCAATCTCGAATTACCGATCATCGAATTAACAAATCTTGGTATAATCTGGAAAGTATTTTGGACGGTAATTTGGAAAAAATTATTGCGGAAATAAAAAGAATCGCTCCCTAAAAACAAAATTTTTACCACATTTACAGCAAGTTATTAACTGGTCTTTAGTTCTTACCACCTCTTTCCTCCTTTAGTCTATTTACTCATTCTCGGCTTCAGTTAATGTGGCTTTGATATTCAGGGTTTTTCCGTCCCGAAAAACCTCAATTTCGGCTGTTTCACCAACTTTAAATTTACTAATAGCGGTCGCTAGGGTTTGTTCTTCAGTAATTTGGCTACCAGAAAATTTGGTAATTATATCACCCCTTTTGAGACCAGCTTTCTGGGCTGGTGAATCTTCGACCACTCTTTGCACAAAAGCTCCCTGCGGTAATCCTCTTATCTCCGCGATATCTTTATTGATCAGTTGGTAAGCAACACCAAGAAAAGGTTTAATAATTCTACCGACCTTCCTAAATTGTTCTAAAACAACCTTGGCTCGATTTACAGGAATAACAAAACCGATATTTTGGGCTCCTTCAGTAACCGCAAAATTTATACCAATCACGCGAGCGGAAAGATCCAGCAGTGGTCCGCCGCTATTTCCGGGATTCAAAGCAGCATCAGTTTGAATTACATTTTCTAGCGTTTCACTTCTAATTCCTAAGCTGTCACTGGCAGTTACTCCCCGACCAATACCAGAGATAACTCCAACTGTTACTGTATTATCAAAACGGCCCAAGGCATTACCAATCGCCACTACTGTTTGACCAACTTGAAGGTTATCAGAATCTCCCAGTTCAATTGTGGGTAAATTACTTGCTTCAACCTGCAGTATGGCTAAATCATTGAGGCTGTCACGGTCTATTTTGGTAACCTCGTAATTTTTTTTATCTTTTGTTACCACGGTATAAGAAACATCTCTATCTTCTACGACGTGATTATTGCTTAAAATAATTCCGTTTGAATCGACGATGAAACCAGTACCAATACCTCGACTGTCAGATGTAGGACCTCTAAGGGGATCAAAACCCACTTGTTTGGCAACAATACTTACCACTGCTGGTGAGGCTTTCTCGACTACTTTGATAACGAATGATTCCTCGCTGGAAATTATTCTCTTTTCTCCTTGGTTTATGATTTGTTTATCGGAAGTAACTAGGGGTAATTTAAGATTGAAAGGTAAATTTTGACTCCAGGTTGGAAATGTTGCACCAAGAACTCCCCCGACAACTGCGGAAACTAAACTAAAAAGGACAAATATTATCAACGTTTTTCTAGTCTGAAAATCCATACTACTATTCTAAAAAAATCTATTTATATTTTCAAGCGATGGTTTTTTAGGAGGCTTTTTTAACTTCGAGGAGTTTGGTTAGGGAATGGGTCAGGTGTTCTAGAATCTTCCCTTCTTTGTTTAGTTTGCTTTCAGTTTCAAGTTTCAAAATTTCTTTCTCTAGTTCCTTAGCCAATCCGCCAATCATTTGTACCTTCTCTACTTCAGAAGTAGCTTTTGACTGGATAATTTGGTCGCTTATTCTAAAGAGCATATCAGAAACTCCAATAAGAGTCTTTGAATAACTTTTTATAAACTCTTGGTTAGAATTTAAAAATTCTTTTTCTAGAATCAAAATTTGGTAATAATGATCCTGAATATTTTGGTAAATTAAACTTGCTTTTAGTTTGCTATCAAAAGCTTCTAAAAGCCACCCTAAAGCGCTTCGCAGTAATCTAATGGTTTCGTAGGTTTTTTCGTTGCGGGTAGGAAATTGATAAACCTCTAATTTTGGTTCTTCAAATTTTTGGAAATAGTCTTTGGCAATTTTACTATAGTTTGTTGCCAAAGCCGCCACACCTAAAGGTACAAACGCTCTTCTCTTTAGGCTTAAAGCTATCTCCCTCAAAGCAAAAGCCAAACCAAATACGCTTGTTGCAAAAATAATTATGTAAAGTGGGTTTGGCCCGCTTACCGGAAGCGAACTTGTACCCCCACCACCGTTACCACCTCCCCCTCCACCACCTCCAGAAGTGGAAACAGTGTAGGTTCCTCCCAAAGCACTTGTCAAAATATCCGAATTTGTTCCGTTTTCAGTTATATTAGAATCAGTAGTTGAACCAGAAGTAAATTTAAAAGTAACCGAGGCAGTTCCTGCGCTTGAACCCTTAAACTGAATTGTCGCAAATACACCGCTCCCAGAGAAAAACGGACCGCTGGTATTAGAAACTCCAGCAATCGTGACAGTACTACTAGTACTTGTTTTGGTTGGATAAGTTGGGTAGACACTACCAGTCGAGATTGAGACAACTTGCAGCTTCGCCCCATCGTAGTTAAGCAAAGCATCTGCTCCATCAGTTTTGGCTCCACCAGTATTAATAATTACATCAACATTAAAAGTCTCGCCAACGCCAACTACATCAGTATCTGGAGAAAGATAAAAAGAACCGGCTCCAAAAACTGCTTTTGCACTAAAATGGAAAGCGATAATTAGTAAGAAAACCGAGGCTAATTTAAGAAGGATTTTGGTTTTTGAAGTAAATATTGATTGGGCAGTTATCATTTTATAGTGAACCTAGAGAACTATATTTCTTTAACTATAAACCATTTAATAAATACTTGTCAATAGCTTAAGGAGTTACACTAAAGGTGGCATTGCCTACCTTTGCTAATATATCTCTGGAATCAGCGGTCGTAACGTTACTATCAGTTGTCAAGCCAGGAGTAAAATCAATTGTTACGCCGGCTTGTCCAGCGGTTTTCCCCTTAAATTTAATTACCGCCAATGTTCCGCTGCCGGCAAATTGTTTTTTCCCCGGAGAAGCAATCGCGCCCAAATAAATTTTACCTGCCTTTTCGATATTAACTGGGTTTGTATCGTAAAGGGAACCGGCTTGAATTTGAACTCCAGGTTTTGTTAGGTCAGCGTCAACTACTTCTAGCTTTTTTGCATCATAAGAAACAATCAAATCAGTCCCAACGGTTAGACCCTTATCAGTATCTAAATTTATCGTTACATCAAAGCTTCCACCAACTTTATAAGCTGCGGAGGAAGGCAAAAGGGTCAAAGAAGCAGCCGCTTTTTTAACCGGTGGTGACGACGGAGGAACTACCTCACTTTCTTTTTTAATTGGCGAGACAATATAAAAATATCCGGCGATCAGCTCCACAAAGATAACTAGAGCTAAAATTGTGTAAAGTAAATTTTTATTGCCCTTTAAAAATTTATCCATAATACCCGACTTAGGAGCCCTAGCGACGCAGCATTCGAGAGTACCTAAATTACCTTCGCGGTTAGCGAATGGATTTAGATACGGAGAATGCTACTCAGGATCCGCCTCTTCGGAGTAGTTAGCTAACATCATTGAATAGTCAATCGAGTTTACGACCGTGTCTAGATTAAGATCGGCTTTGGCATCATTTTTGGGAATATAAGAGCTAACCAGAATCGAATAATCGATTGAATTAATTGCACCGTCGCTATTAAGATCCCCTAATTTAATCTTGTCAGCGTTAACGGTAATTTGTTTACCGGATGGTGTTTGGACCACGACTCTTCTTAAGGCCTTTGCGATCTGGATTTTAATTTTCCCGGCAATACCAACTTTCATCACCCCATCACTCAAAGAAAGGTTCAAAGTAACTGTTCCTCCACCAACACTAATTTCTTGACTAAAACTTGTTCCCGGAATAGACACTGTTCCGGCTAATTTACCAATTAGAGCGGTTGGTAGGTTCATGCTTAAAGAAATCGTGTTTACCCAAGTATCGGTTGGTCCCCCCTCATTATTAACATTGACTGTTATCTCGTCGGATCCCCCATTACTGGAAGAATCAGTAGCCTGGGCTATAATAAGCCAGGGTCCATTGGCCGCTGTTCTAGTATCCCAAGAGTAGGTACAGGGACTAACCGAACAGGTTTTTTTAACTTCTTCAATATCAATTGTGATTGAGGATATAGCAACATTATCCGTGGCAGTAACTTCAATATCTACAATCCCAGACACAGTAGTACCGTTTACTGGTTTAGTAATTGTTACTGTCGGTTTAGTTGTATCTGTACCACCATTATTTACATTAACGTTAACAGAACTCGATACACCCACATTGCCGGCGGCGTCATAAGCTTTGGCAGAAAGAGCATGATTTGCATTGCTAACGGTGGTGGTATTCCAACTATAAGTATACGGTGAGCTTGTGTCGTTAGATTTTAAACCCCCATCAATATAAAATTCTACTTTGATCACACCAACATTATCGGTTGCGCTTGCTTCAACGTTGATTGTTCCAGACACAGTAGTACCGTTTACTGGTTTAGTAATTGTTACTGTTGGTTTAGTTGTATCTCCGCCGCCAGTACCACCAACCGTGAAATTATGGGTTTTACAGTTATTGCCTTCGTTAGATTCAGAAACAACCCCACTTCCAGAGGTATTAGTATCAACACAAACTTCAAATTTATGGGTTCCGGCAGTGGCTGCTTCCCAAGCAACGCTTTCGCTATCTTCAAAATTCGTTGGTATAGTTGTCACCGAGCTTGCGGTTTCCCAATCCCTGTCCCAACTACCATTATTATCAATATCTAAACGGAACCGATAAGGAAGGTTTATTGTTGATGGTGGGGTATACTCACTTCCAACATTCTTACCTACGCCGTATAAACCTACAAGTCCGCCGGCAGTTGGATTATTTGGAGTAATCCTAGTAGAATCTATCACTAAATCCGGTTTTCCTCCACCACCTCCAGAGATCGTAAAGGTATCCACTTTGCAGTTGTTATTTTCATTGGATTCAGGTACAATTCCATTACCGGTGCTTCTAGTATCAATACAAATCTCAAACTTATGGGTTCCAGCGGTGGCTACGTCCCAAGTAACAAACTTTCTTTCTTCAAAGTCCGCACCAATAGTGGTCAAATTAGTCGAGGTATCCCAAGTCCTATCCCAGCTACCATTATTATCGATATCCAAACGGAAGCGGTAAGGAAGATCTATGGCTATACTTGGCGTATAATCATCGCCCTGATTCTGTCCTACACCGTGTAACTCTACTTTATCTCCGGCGGTAGCACCATCGGGAAGAGCTCTAATAAAATCAATTATTACCAAATCCGGTTTTCCTACACCTTCGTTGTTAACATTAACTCTAACAAAATCTGTAAATGTACCTCCTAATTCATTGGTAAACTGTAATGAGATGTAATGAAAGCCATTACTTACCTTAGTTGAATTCCAGGTTGTATTACAATTACCAGCTTGAGTCTGTCCCTTTGGGAAGGAACATGATTTGATAGGAGTAGTTTCATTGTCAATAAATATACCTCCGTTGGGAGTGTATTGATTTCTAATATCAGAAGCGATACTAACGTTTGGTCCACTAACCGTTTGAAGCTGGGTAGGAGTAGTTAAAGTGGAAAGCCCGGACCAAGCGCCATAATGGGGAAGAACTGTCGGTGGTTTTTCATTTTGGACATTAAGTCTTATAACATCTCTTGGTTGGGCTTCCAACGGATTCTTAGTTTTTTGAGCTTGTAACATCAACGAATAGGTACCATTAAAGTGTTTAGTAGTATCCCAGATAATATTACAACCTTTAACTGCATAGATACCTCCATAACCACATTGTTTCGTTATTGAAGCTGAACCAAGATCAAATAAGGGTGGGCCTCCGGCTGTTTTCGTAATAATATAACCAGAGTTATTGGTTATAAATGTAAAATAACCTTCGAGAAAAAGCTTTCCTTTGACAACTGCCCCATCAGTTAAAATTTTCTCGCCGGCTTCGGGAGACCAAGTCTTTATTGTAACTTCCGGAGAATCAGAGGGGGGTAGAGCGGCGCGGGAACGCAGATCCTGAATAGTTTTAATACCAAAGGTGGTTAGAGGGATTGCGAGAGCGATTAAAGCAATAATAAGAAGAGTTCTTTTATCACGGGCAGTAGGTTCTTCCATCTATATTATTAAGATAACAAACAAGCAGTTACCTTGTCAATAGCTAACTTATAGGCTATTGAACAATTGAAACTAAACTGTTCTCAACTCTCGTGAGTATATCTTTTTGGGCAGCCGTTACCACATTTGAGTCAATTGTTGACCCAATTTTATGGTCCGCTTGCACCAGGGCTTCTCCTGCTTTCACTGCTTTAAATTTTATTGTAGCTAAAACTCCTTTCCCGCTAAACTCTGGCTTACCCGGAGAAGCAATAGCCGCAAAATAAATTTTCCCCTCTTTTTTGATAGCTTTATTTGTTGCCACTGTATCGTATAAACTGCCTCCTTTTATTTGTATTCCCTCTTTTGCGGCCTCCGCGTCGACAACCTCAAGTTTATCTTTATCATAAGAGATCACTAAATCAGTCCCAACCGTTTTATTCCCTTGCGTATCTAAGGTTACACCGACCTCAAAACTATCTCCCACTTTATAAGAAGTAGCCCCCTTAGTTAAGGTTAAAGAGGCAACAACCGGTTTTTTTGTTAGGCTGCTAGTAACTTTTTTCTTTATCGGTTCGAATCTTTCTGGCAAAAATAAAGAGGTAATAAAAGTCGCTTCAACTAAAATTATTAAAGCAAGAACAGCTGTTAAAAAATTTATATTTTCCTTTAAATAATCGTCAAATAATTTCATTAATCCTCTTAATCACCAACCCCCGAAAAATTGGCCAGCATCATTGAGTAATCAATGGAGTTTACAACAGTATCAAGATTTAGATCAGCCTTTGTGTCATTCTTTGGCATGTAGGAACTAATCAGGATTGAGTAATCAATGGAGTTAATTGCATTATCACTATTTATATCTCCTAGTTTGATAGAACCAACGTTAATTGTCAACTCTTTTGCATTCGGTATAAAATCAACAACTCTAGTTAAGGATTTTTCGGTTGCTAGTTTTAGTTTTTTAGTTAGAGAGGAAACAGCAAAAACCCCGTCGGGAATTGTTAAGGTAACCGAAGTTGTTCCCGGTTTCAGATCAACGCTATATTCAGGACTTTCTCCGATTATACTGACCTTAGAGATTAAATTCCCTTGGAGTACATCTGGCAAACTTAAGTTAATCACAATTTTATTGACCCAATTTCCCTCTTGCGTGCTTGTAACAGTGTATGTACCAGGGGTAGTAGTTAACGGTATTGCGCTTCCACCATCAACTACGTTCGATCCGGAAGCAAAACTAACATTAGCTGCACCAGTACTAATACCTTTGAAGGTAACATTTGCCACCAATTGATCGCCAGTTTTTGGTGTTAGAATCCCTCTAGCAATTTTTACCGAACCGCTGCCGCCAGTATTTTCGGCTTGAATATCAAAAGCACTGGTAATGGTATCAATACTTACAAACTGCAAAAGTGCTGTAGGGTAGCTTAAGTTTGCTTGGACAGCGTTAGTTTGACCACCATTAACATCAGCTCTAACTGCTATTGTAAATTCTGAATTAAGATTTACGGAAAGGTTTGCTGGTGAAAGATACAAGTTGGCGGATACTGCGTAAACTGATGGTAGATTTAGCAAGGAAAAAATTTCTAAGGAAAGGGCTAGAATTAATAATCGCGATAGCAGTTTTTTCATTAAGCTTTAGGTACCCCAGTTAGTAAGAAGAATACTTAAATCAAGTATATCAACAGTACCGTTTTTATTCAAATCAGCAGCGGCGTCGGTTGTTCCCCATCTAGATAAGAGAATCGATAGGTCAAATATATCTATTTTGTTATCATCATTCAGATCGCCAATCTTTACCACATTAATACCTACACTATCAGAGTCTGAACCAGATAGATTGGTGCAAGTTAAAGTATAGGTTTTATCACTAATAAGGTTTCCAGTAGAGGCAGAACCAGAAAGTGACTTGCTACCAGACCAAGCCCCAGAAGCTGTACAAGAAGTCGCGTGTGTACTAGTCCAAGACAATGTAGCGGCGGCATTGTACGGAATGGATACTGGACCATCAGAACCGTCAGCTTTTATATCAACAGTCGGAACTGTATTAGCTACAGTAACTGTAACTAGGGTACTTGTGACTACATTAGCTATATCATAAGCTTTTGCATAAAGGCTATGATTCCCATCAGCTACAGAATTAGTATCCCAAGTAGTTTCAAACGAATCTGTGGTATCGGTAGCAATTGGGGTTGGATCGGAATCTTTATAAAATTCTACTTTAGTCACCCCTAAATCATCAGTGATATTTACTTTGATATTAATCGTCCCGGTCACGGTTGCTCCATTTGTTGGATTAGTAATTATTACTGTGGGAGGTGGATCAATTACTGTATAAGAACCACCGCTAGTAGTTACTAAAATATTAGTGTTATCAGTACTTCTAACAATGGCTGAACCTGCGTCAAAACCCACACTAGTCGATCCAAGGGAATACCTAGCTCTAAAGATAACTGTCGCTACTAACTGATCTCCGACCGCAGCCGGAACGCCTCCCTCTAGGGATCGGGCAATACGAATGGAACCAGCACCACCGCTACCTTCGGCCACTGTTTTAAAGAGAGTACCTACCGGTGGATCGTCAAGACTAACAAAATTTAGTTTCGTAGAATCGTAAGTTAAATTTGCTTGTACAGCGTTGACCGGTTCAGTAACGCTATTTTCTCGGACTTGAACAGAAAAAGTTGTTCCCTGATTAACCGTTAAACTCGCCGGTGAAAGATATAAAGTTGGTCCGCCAATTACTGCTCGACCTCTAGGTTCTCGGGATGAAATAACTGCAATCACTGTTATGGGTATCGCAATTAAAATAAAAAGGGTGGGAATAATTGTTGGTAAATCCTTAAGGGTATAAGGGGGCTTGATTGCTTTACGGTAGGCTTGCAATAGATTGACGAAATTCATTATTATTTAATATAATTGTCAAACAATCACGATATACTTGTCAAATTATTATGTTCCCCAATTAGAAAGAAGGATACTTAGATCAAAGATATCAACAGTACCATCTTTGTTAATATCAGCTGCTCCACCACTAGCACCCCAATTAGTAAGAAGAATGGAAAGATCAAATATATCTACTTTGTTATCACCGTTTAGATCTCCGATCTTTGGAGCAGGACCGCCACAGCTTCCTCCAAGAGGCTTTTTATAAATCAATACTTTTGCACGATTTAAATCGGTCATATAAAGATTATCATTTGCATCAAAAGCAGCCGCAAAAGCATGGGCATAATAATCTTTTAGATAAACATCGGGATTTACTGATGGTCCCAAAGGATCGTTGTACACCCCTACAAATCTGCTACCTGAAAAAGCATTATAGCCAACCACCATTCGGTTGCAGGAATCAAATGCCGGGTCCCAAGTATCATGAGGCTGGGGAGGACCATTTGGGAAGATTTTTGTAGCTGCCGGTGCGAAAATGACGGCGGCGTTATTGGTTGGAAAAAGGTCTTTACTAAACATCAAAAGGCGGAAATTTCCTTCATGCTCCAAAGAATGGTCAGAAACAAAAAGATTTCCTTGCTTATCAATACTTAAACTACCAGGGTCGCAGAGCATGTCAGCTGATGCAAGGCCGTTTCTACCATCTATCTCTGAAACAACCCCCTGGTTGCACGAAGTGCCAGTAATATTTTTCTGCCCCAAAATTACATCCACCTGCGGGCTTGTCAGTGGATTTCTGATACGCAACACCCGACTTGTATCACGATGGCTTAGCCATAAGAAGTTGCCATCTGGTGTAATGGCTATGCCAGTCGGGCTTCCTGCAAAGCTTATAGTGCCGCCGCCCAATACAGGGAAATTCATTGACATTTTCCTGACAGGCAAGGCACCGGTTGTCAAAGGCAACTGATACACCCAAATATCTGATGCAACACCTATGTTGACAACAACCCAGAGATGCTGCAAGTCTGCCTTAAGAATAAAGGTGACCCGCGAACCCTTTGTAGTAAAATCTTGTGTCGAGGATCCAGGGATAATAACGCCATCTGCTGGCTTTCCATTTGTTAAGAATTGCGGGTTGTTCCAGAATAACAGTCTTCCGTTTCCGCCATCGCTGACAATTAACTGGTTAGCAGCAACTGCTGCGCCAGCGATGCCACCACCTCCCAAACCTTTGGCGCCGATCAAATTAGGAGAGACCGGAGGAGAAAAAAGTTTTTTACTTGGCGCATAGACAATTCCGGGCGTAGGATCTGGTATCGGGGCAGAGTAACGATAAACATCGTAATCTTGTGACCTAACAACAAGAATGTTCCCTAAAACATCAATTCCGACTGAACTACTTATTAAACAAAGTGCCGTACATCCACCATCCGGCTTATATGTATCCTTGCCCAAAACCTTTTTCACAGTTACCCCGTCCCAATCCCAAAGTTCCACCATGCCGTTATCGGTATCGGTAACCCAAAGTCCTTCACCTGCCGGATCTGCTGTCAAGCCAAGAGGATAGCGAATATTTGTACCAAATGTCCCCGAAGCATTCATACCATTGGTAAAAGTTGGTGTTGGTCTAAAAACCAAAACCCGATTATTTTCGGTATCAGCAACATAAAGACTACCACCAGCATCAAAAGCGAGGGCGCTTGGAGCCTTCATCTGATTCAAACCAGCGCCGCTTGCATATCTGCCTCCGGTTGTGAAATTCGGCTGGCCTAAAACTAAATCAGCTGTTTTGCTTATCACTCCAGTAGTTGGATCTTTAGGAAACCGCACAACCCGGTGGTTACCAGACTCGGCCACCCACATATTACCAGCCGGATCAAAAACCACAGCACTACCTAAATACCAAGTACAAAGAGTAGATGCCGTTGGTGATGTAGTATCGCCTGGACCCTTGTTACAAAGATTGCCTGTGAAATTATCCTGACCCCAAACCTCATCAGCAACCGTATCCGTGGTAAAAGGATTGTTGTATTTCAAAACTCGATTGTTGTGTTGATCTGGCACAAAAAGATTGCCCTGGCCATCAACTGCCATATTTGCCCGAGTGATCGCCTCCGCCACGCTAAGTGTGTTATCGGGCGAGCCGCAAAGGGTCGTGGCGCTGGCTGGGGCTCTATTTGGATAATTTTGGAAACCGGAATCGCCATTGCAAGCCGAATGATCATAAGCGGATGGTTGACCAATCACAATATCACCGCTACAACGGGAAGAACCAGCGTAACATGTCGCCAAATCAATACCAAGCACTCTACTATTCCCCCCATCCCAAACATAAAGCCTGCCAGGACTAACGCTACGATCAACAACAACGTTACCCCCCCATGGGATAAATAATTTATCAGCAACTACTTCATTTGGTGTAATCTCCGAAAAGTCTGGTTTACCAATTACCGTGTCTGCCCACAAATCACCAACTACTCCTCTAGGCACGGAAAAAGCTGCTTTTGATCTTAGATCTCTAATCTTTTCAGTAAGAAAAACAGTTAACGGTATGCTAACGAAGATTATTAGGGTACTAAAAATTATAAATAAATCCTTAGGGGTATAGGGAGGATTAATTATCGCTCTTACTCTTGATATTAATTCCATCGAGACAGTTTTTTCCGCGAAGCGGCTATTTTAATTATCGTCTCTAAATAAGAGCCTGTCAATTTTTTGTATAAAAAAGGCACAAACTCTCAAAGTCTGCGCCAAATATCCGGTTTTAACTATTTAACTAATTGATCGTCCAGTTAAACGGTAAAAAATTTCTCTATACCTTTGGGCAGTTGTTTCCACGATATCGGACGGGATTTCTGGGGCGGGTGGGTTCTTATCCCAGGTAGTTGCGTTCGCCCAATCCCGCAAAAATTGTTTATCCATTGCCCTTTGCGGACGACCGGGTTCGTATTCGGCCGCGTCCCAAAAACGGCTCGAATCTGGGATAAGAACCTCATCAATTAACATCAACTCACCATTAGAATCCAGACCAAACTCAAATTTAGTATAGGCGATCATTATTCCCCGCTCACGAGCGTACGCACTACCAGCTTTGTACAATTGTAGACTTAAGTCTCTTAGTTTTAAAGCTCTTGCTTTACTACCCACTACCTCCATAAATTCGCTCGAGCATAATTTGTCAAAAATTAGCTTCCGAAACTAATTACCAGATTAATTAACGAGATCGAACTTTGATTCATAGTAATCCTCGTTTTCAATTTCTTTTACCCACAATAGTCTCACATAATCACGTATAAACAAGATCTCTCTCAAAAAATCTACTTGTTCCTTACATTCGTAGGGAAAGATAAATACACTTTCTTGAAGTGGTAAAAAACCAAGTTCTTTCAATTTTTTGCGAAATGCTTCTCTTTCTTTTTTCTTTTTATTAGGGATATCAAAAACAACAAGTCGCCATATACCATCCCACTCTTGTTTTGCTATCTTTAGCTCGTCTAAAGAAAACTCTAAAGCTCTTTGTTTCCCCTTTTCCGTCAAGACAATCCTAGACTTACCGCTTATTTCTCGGATTGATACAAGTTCACGATCTAACATTCTTTTTACCGTTCTCCTTAGATAGCTTCTAGAGTACTTCCTCCATTTTGATCTTGAATAATACCTTAATGCACCGCCTAACCCCGGTGCTACAACAATAGCTGCCATCAAAATTACTCCTAAAGAAAGTAATCTTAAGACTTCTTTTACACTTGGATACTGATTTTCTTCTTCTTTCATCAATTTCCCAACTTTCTTGACAATTTTCTGCTCGAGCAAAACTTGTCAAAATTTGAACCTGCAAAAATTAATTAACAATTATTTCCGAATTAATGAACTAATAATTACTTTAGAAGTTCTAAGGCTTTTGCTTGTTGAGGATCAAGACCGGCTTCTTCGTCTTTTTCGGTTAATTCGACTTTGAGATCAGGCTCCAAACCGGTGTCATTAACCCATGTTCCATTTGGGGTAAGCCATTTACTCTTAGTAATATGAAGTCCTGAACCAGAAGGTAAGTTCTCTCTTTCCTGAACACTTCCCTTTCCAAAACTAGTTTCACCAACTAATTTTACCCCTAAAATATCGCGCAGCGCCCCGGCCACAATTTCCGAAGCACTGGCACTACCTTTGTTTATTAAAACAACTACTTTATAACCGGTTAGTACGCCATCTCTTCGAGATTTTAAGGGAACCCTATTCCCGTTCGCATCTTCCTGAGATACAATCGTCGTTCCGGCCTTTACAAATTCACCAGTGATATCAACTGCTCCACTTAGGTGACCCCCGGGATTATTGCGAAGATCTAAAATTATTTTTTTGATACCAGAAGGTGAAATTTCCGAGATAACGTTCTCCCATTCTCTCTCTGTAGTATCCGAGAAACGAGTAAGTTTTATGATCGCAATATCGTCTTTTTTCTCCCAGGTAACACTTTTAACTTCAATTCTTGCTCTCTTAAGAGTGAGTCCAAAATCTCTTTTATCCTTTCGAGCAAAGGTTATTTTTACTTCTGTTCCAGCCTCGCCTCTTATTAATTTAACTGCTTCTGGTAGAGTAAGATCAAAGGCATCTTTATCCCCTATTTTTATAATCTGATCTCCAGCTCTAACTCCAGCTTCTTTTGCTGGCATCCCTTCAAGAGGAGCAATTACTACTAATTTTTTATTCCTGAAACCAATTTGGATACCAACTCCTTCATATATTCCCGAAAAGTTAGTTTCAAACTCTTTATTGGTTTCTGGGTCGAGGAAAATCGTGTAAGGATCGCCAATTGCGGCTACCATACCGGAGATAGCCCCATATAGAAGTTTCTGCGGATCGACTTTGTCTCTATAGATATAATCTTTACTCACTCTATCCCAGACATTCCAAAATAGCGAAAAATCTACGTCTAAATTTTTTGGGGTTTCTTTGGAGGAAATTGAAATATTAAAGCCTTCGTGTTTTACTTGCCAATTTTGACCAACGAAGACTCCGAAACCAAAAACCCACAAAAAAAGAATTATAAGTGGGTAATTTTTTAAAGCCTTTTTTAAGAATTTTTTCATTCCGTTAATATTTCCAAATTCGCACTGGGTAAGTCTTCTATTTTTTGATTAAATTTAACCGTCGCTTTCTGCACAATTATTCCATTTTCTAGCTTTGCCTCTTTACCAATTTCGACAACTTTTCCGATCGATTTTGAAGTGATGAAAGAACCGATTACCTTTACTTTGTCACCCACTGCCAGTTCCTTCCAAGCCGGAATTTCTTTCTGCATTTGGGCATGATTACTAAACGAAAGCGGCACGGTTAGGCTACGCTCCCTAGCACTTAAAAAGGCATAATTATTCTCAAGTTTTTGCAGCATCTCCCATAAATCTGAACTGATTGGCATAATTCCAAAACCCTCCAAAATAAGAATTGTCACCCCAATATCACTATTTTCTCCCAAACTTAAATAGTCCCGGTAAGAAATTCCTCCTGCTACAATTCCCGAAACTCCGAGCGTAACTGCTTTTTCAATCGTGGTTCGACCAACGCAAGCACCCCCAACCAAAATCTTGTCACGAGCGGTATGATCTACTAAGTTAGGTAAGATAAACTCGTCTGGTTTAGCCACTATTTTAATCGCTCCTTCTCTATCAAAACCAATTCCGAGTGTCCCAAAAACTTGCGCGGCTTCTCCCTCGATAATCACGGCTGTTTCTTTTATCTGAACAACCTTTCCCTTGGCACCAGCCGCCACTTTCACAGGAACTGGCAAAAGTTTAATCATCGCTATACCACCTTCAATAGATTCAAAAACACCGTCATTCGGGGAAACACACGCCTTTGTGCCAAACAGCGTTTTGCGGCTTGCCAAAATTTCTCCTTTATAAATCCGCTCGCCCTCTTTTTTAAGTAAATATTTAGGGACGTCGCTGCCTCTCACTCCTAAAATTTGGGCAATTTTAACTAGGCGCTGTCCACTACTCACTTGAGCCTGACCGATAACAGTTTCCGCCATAATATGTTCACCAATACCAACCGTAACCTTTGCTTTAGCCGGAAATTTACGCTCAAGAAGAATTTTCCTTCTTTTTGTCGATCGACGAACCACCCGACAAATCATCTTTCCTCCCCAACGGCCGCGCGCCACTTTAGATTTTGGGCTGTATCTACTTCGCCAGTGTTAATTGGTTTTTTTCTGCTGTCTAAAAATAACCCCGCACTTCCCCCTAAAAGAGAAGCCACAATTTTTTTATTGCCCCTTTTAAATTCTAATTTCAAAAACGCTCCTTCCTTCGCGGGTAAACGAACGATGTCTTCCTCTTTAATCGTAATTTTCTGCCCCCCGTCACCAGAATCTAAAATAACTTCCCTTGCCCCTATTTGAACAGCGGCTCCTAAATTGATTATTTCTGGCTGCAGCTTCAAAGTAGTGTTTAATTTTAAAAAGGAGAGCAGCACCCCTAAGGATGGTATAAATTGTTCTTTATCCAGATAGACTTGGAGTATTTCCTCATTAAGAGCGTCCAAAACAAGCAGAATTAAAGAGGTCATTTTTGGATGATTAGATAAAACCCCTCCGGTTAAAATTAGGGCACCGGTATTTTGTTTAAGTTTTTTTTGCAAAACTAGTCTTGAAAACCCTTCTTCGATTTGAAGCTGCAAATTATTCTCTGGTAATAAATGGGGGTAAATCTTCTTGTTGGCTATATAATTTTCAGTTTCAATATGAGAAGTGGCTTCTGTTAAAAAAGAGTTTATTCGATCAATATCGGAAAGCTTTGAAACCTCATTGTAGAGGTGAGCACCAGCATCGAAAATTAGGGTTTGGGAACCAAAAAACCGATTTTTGGATAATTCCGCCTCTTCGGATTCGATCCAGAAATATTTATTATCCCTTGCAAGAAGTGCCAATCCGTCTAATTTTCCACTCAAAATAACTGGAATTTCTTTTAATTTGAACTTGTTGGTAATTAAATTAATTGTTAAATCAAGTTGACCTATTGATGTTGGTAAGGAAATTTTATCTTCAATTTTTATGATTGTTTCAAAAGAGCGGTTTATATTAACTAAAAAACCCTTGGTCCAGGCACTTCCAGCATCAATTATTAAAAATTCGGCTCGATTATTTTTTAAAACCAAAGTAGCTCCTTAAATTATTACAACTTTTGAGTGATTGGTAGAAGAGACAAAAATCGGGCTTGCTTTATTTGTTTTACGAGTTTTTTTTGGTGCGTAACACACGTTCCCGTTTTTAAACGAGGAATTATCTTACCTCTTTCAGTAATAAAAGAATGAAGTCTACTGGTATCGGGACAACTTGGCTCTAATCCTTCTTTACAAAAGACGCACTTTTTTCTTGTATATCTACCAATAATATTTACTTTTTTTTGGATCATAGTAAGTTAGTGGAAGTTAAATTCAATCCACCTCTTAAGTTATAACCTTAACTCCTTTAAAAGGGAATATCCTCAACATCGATATCGGCTTCCTCCTTAGTATCCTTAACCTTCTTATCCTTCTTGGTTTCCTTTTCCTCTTTTTCTAGTTCTAAATCTTCGGTGGGTTCTTTTTCCGCTACTAACTCTGGTTCTTTTTCTACTTGGGAGGGTTCTTGACCTTCCTCTACTCCCATCTTAACTTCGGCTTCTTTTGCTTCTGAACGCCGCGAATCTAAAATAACCATATCTTCGGCAACGATATCGGTTCCTTGGCGCTTCTCACCGCTTGGTGATTCCCAACTTCTCGTCTGCAGTCTACCTTCAATATAAACTTTTCTACCTTTGCTTAAAAGTTGAGCGCAAAGTTCCGCTAATTTGTTCCAAGCAACTATGCGGTGGAATTCAGCTTCTTCTCGTCTTTCGCTAGAATCAGATGGAACCCAACTTCGGTTTGTTGCTAAACCAAAAGAGCAAACTGCGGTACCATTTGGGGTATAACGCAGCTCCGGATCGCGAGTTAAATTACCGATTAACATTACTTTGTTCAAACTCCTTGTAGACATAAACTCCTCCTAAATCAATAAATTTCTATTTTGAATCAGTTTTTTTCTTTATTACCTCCTTTACCCTCCGAAGTTTCATACGAAGGAGGGCTTTTCTCTTTTTCCAATTTAACCACTAAAAATCTAAGAACTTCTTCGATTATCTTTAATTTTTCATTTAGGGTTTTTGTCTGAAAAGGTTTCGCGGAAAAGGTTATCTGCCAAAGATCCCCCGCTAAATTTTTTTTGACTGGCAAAACAAATTTCTTCTCACCTAAGTGATTAATTTTAAATTCACTAGACTCTACCGAACTTTTCTTGATCGTCTCTTGTGCGTAGTTTAAAATTTCTTGTTTTCTCTCTTCCGTCAAATCAGTCTTTAAAACCAAGGTTAAATCGTACATATTTTACTCTTGTTTCTCAACACCATTACTAAGAAAATTTAAATTCAATTATATCACCATCAGTCAACAAATAGCCCTTACTTACTAGTTTAACTAAACCCTGCTCGTGTGCAGCTGTCCAATTGCCTACCTCAACTAATTTCTGCCAAGATATAACTTCTGCCCTGATAAAACCCTTTTGCATATCTGTATGGACTATCCCCGCTGCAGTCAGCGCCGTTTCTCCGGCTCGTATTGACCAGGCTTGAACTTGTTTTCGACCGACTATTGTAAAAAAAGTAATTAAGTTTAGCAATTTATAGGAGCTGGTAATAATTTTATCTAATTTTAAACCGCTTTTAAAATCTACCCCAAGTTCTTTCAAATAAGCTTCTCTTTCATTTTCGGGTAGCTCGTCTATTTCTGCTTCCAATTTAGCGCAAAGGGTGATAATTTGGTCAATGTTCTGTCTGGTTACTTGGGAAATTTTTTTAATCACCTCTTGCACTTGACTGTTTTTTAATTTCGATTCAGTTATATTTAAGCAGTAAAGAGTTGGTTTTTCAATACCGGCTAGTTCTAATTCTAAGTTTACAATTTGCAAATCCTCTATTGGATCATTTCTACTAGGTAAATCTATATCGTAATATCTCAATAGGTGAATTAATATATCAACATCACGGATGTACCCTAGAAATTCGTTACCTAACCCTTCTCCTTTATGAGCTCCCTTCACCAACCCAGCAATATCGACAAATTTTACGGCCGCCGGAACTATTTTTTCTATAATAGTAACTCGCGAGATCTTTTCCAATCTCTCATCTGGAACTTGGACAACTCCCACATTGGGTTCGATCGTTGTGAAGGGATATTCGGCAACGGCTGCTATTTTACGCTTCAGAAGCGCGTTAAAAAGCGTACTTTTACCACTATTTGGTAACCCAACGATTCCTACTGATAAGTTCATGAAGCTCATTATAGCAGAAAGCTACTCACCTTTTGCCTCTTATCAAATTCTAGACTATCTATTCTAGATGTTTTTTAAAGAATTCTACAGTTTTTTGCATAGTCTGGTTAAAAGTTCCACCTGTAAAATTATGTCCACCGGAAACATATTCATTGAGTTCGTGACCTATCAAAGTTTTGTCCAACAAACTGTTTAAATTCCTGCTATAGCGGATATCAACTACCGCATCATCCAGCGCATGATTCAAAGAAATTGCTCCTTTTATTCCGTCCAAATAATTTGTCATAGGAACTTGTTTCCAGAAATCCGAATTTGGGTCAAATTGCCCGTATTTCTCAAACATTTCATTTCTTCTTTTTCTGCTTGGTGAATCAGATGGTGGTGGCTGGTAAGAATTGTCTTCAATACTAAACTCTGAAAAATCTTCGTAAGTATATACTGCACCAGCCCAAATTACTATTGCCGGGATTTCAGGCTGCGCTGCTAATGCTCGCGCAATAACATTTCCCGCCATTGAATGTCCCCACAGCCCAACTGCATCTGGATTAACAAAATCCGAAGTCTGCAAAGCAGCCCTTGCGTTAAGAGTATCAATAATATAATCTGCGGAATAATATCCTCCTCCCGGCTCCCCCTCTGAATTTCCGTGTCCCCGAAGGTCAATTTTAAAAACTACAAAATTGTTGTTAGCCAAATAGTCTACATATGCCGAATAATTTTCTAAAGTCTGATAATTTTTCGGAGGGATATAACCGTGGACAAAAACAATTGCAGGCCAACCCGCTTTGGGTTTCTCTCCGGATGGTACAGCCAATTGCCCGTAAACTTTTAACCCGTCAGAATCATAATTCGTTAAGTAACTAGTATAATTTCCATTTTGTGAGACCTGACGCATCTCCCCCAAAGAACTTTGATAAGTACGCAACCGTAAATAAGGGATTGTCATTTCCTGAAATGGAAAGGGTGTGGGGGAAGCCTTCCTATTTGGTCTTTCTTTCAGACTAACATCTACCGAACTGCTCTGTTTGCTTTTATAAGTAGAGAAATAATATGCTCCAAAAACAAATAAGTTTATAATAATAAGTATTCCAGCGAGAAGTAAGAGTTTCTTTTTCATTATGGAAAATTTTAGCAAAAACATTGGCAATATTGTACAAGCTGAAAAGCCGAGTAGCAAACTAAATCTTTTCCTACTACTCTTCTTAGCAATAATTACAACTATAAGTGTATTATGGTTTCTTATCTCAAGCAAACAAAATCTCCCTTCTTCCCTCGTTTCCATAAATCATAAGCCATTAGCCATTAGTCCTGTGCCTTCCCCTACTCTTCCGCTGGTACCAAACAGCAAAATTATGATAACCGACTACCATATTTTTCAAACATTTAATAATTGCGGTCCTGCTGCGCTTTCAATGACCCTACGATTTTATGGAATAAATGTAAATCAAGCCGAATTAGGAAATGCATTTCGCCCCTATCAGGTACCGGGAGGAGATAATGATGATAAATCAGTAACTTTAGAAGAGTTAGCAGAAAAAAGTAAAGAATATGGATTTATCCCTTATCACCGCCCCATGGGAAATCCGGAGATTATAAAACAATTTATCGCCAATGACATGCCGGTCATGACACGCACTTTAACCAAACCGAATGAAGACATAGGACACTACAGAATTATAAAAGGCTATGATGAAACACGTGGAATCTTTATCCAGGACGACTCGCTTCAGAACAAAAACCTGGAATATACCTACGCAGATTTTATTGAGATTTGGAAAAAATTTAACTATGAATATTTAGTTCTTGTTCCTAAAGAAAAAGTTGTGATTGCTGAACAAATTCTTGGCGAAAATAAAGACGTAAAAACTGCATGGCAAAACGCAGTTAAAAATTCAGAAAACGAATTAGTAAATAATCAAAATAATATCTATGCAAGGTTCAATTTGTCAGTAGCATTTTACAACGTTGGAGATTACAAAAAATCAGTTGAAGAATTTGAAAAAGTAGAAAACCTTCTTCCCTTCCGCACCTTATGGTATCAAATAGAACCTATTAAAGCTTACTATGAACTTAGAAATTACAACAGAGTTTTTCAAATAACTGACCGCGTATTAAACAATTACAACCGCGCCTTTTCCGAACTTTATATTTTAAGAGGAAAAATTTATCAATCACGGGAAGAAATCGAACCCGCCCGACAGGAATTCGAGAAAGCCGTATTTTACAACTCGAATCTAAAAGAAGCTAAAGATTTATTGAATTCTGTCTAAAAGATAAGCTCTTGAGCTCCTGGTCAAAAATTACTCTGGGTAATTGTATTCCTTCGGAGCTTTTATTTTTGCACGCAAATTTTGGTTTAAAACTTAAACTGAGGTGGTTAGGAGTGGATTATTCTTCCAAATATAAAAAATATTATGTATAATTCGAGGAAGGTTTGTCTCTAATAATGGTCTTAACCTATAGGAATTTGCTTTTTTCCTAGAAGTGTGTTACACTTCTTTTTAGTTGATTTAGAATCCGAGCAATTAATCTGATTCCCCATTAAACATCTTTTAAATTTGCTCCTAAGTTATTCTTAGCTTTCTTCATCAATTGGAAAGTAAATATTATGTATAACAAATCTAGACGCTCGCGCCCTGGAGGTAATTATTTTAATAGACCCTTCTTTGGTGGCCGCTTTAACCAAGCCCGAAGAAACCGGCCGGAATCTCAATTAGGAAAAGATCCAAGTATTTTTATTAAAAAAGCCGAAGTAACGACCGCTGAAGCTAATTTCACACCTCACCATAGTTTCTCCGGTTTTAATATTAACGAGATTCTGAAGAACAATGTCAAAAATCGTGGTTACAACCAACCGACTCCGATTCAGGACCAAGCGATCGTGCTAATTTTGGAAGGTAGAGATTTGATCGGTCTGGCCAATACTGGTACTGGTAAGACGGCTGCTTTCTTGATCCCTTTGATAAACAAGATCTCTAATGATAGAAGCCAAAGAGTCATCATTGTCACACCGACTCGAGAATTGGCAGGGCAAATAAATGAGGAGCTGCATATTTTGAGCCGTGGTATGAATATTTATTCGTCACTTGTAATAGGTGGGGTAAACATACACCGACAAATTTCAGACATAAGAAGCCGACCCAGCGTTGTCATTGGCACGCCGGGTAGGCTCAAGGATTTGATTGAAAGACGTGTATTGCACCTGGCAGATTTTGGTACCTTTGTACTGGATGAAGTTGATCTGATGGTAGATATTGGTTTTATCCACGACGTCAAATATTTCATTTCTCTTTTGCCTACAAAAAGACAATCACTATTTTTCTCAGCGACTATTCCATCAAAAGTACGTGAAATACTCCAAGCTTTCGTTAACAACCCAGTGACTGTCTCTGTCCAGCAACAAAACATTCCTGAAAATATTGATCAGGATGTGGTGAGGATAAATGGCGGGAACAAGATAGACAAGCTCCACGATCTTTTGATCCAAGATGAGTTTGAAAAAGTGCTGATTTTTGGTCGCACTAAACATGGTATTGAAAAACTCGACCGTCTACTCACTACCAGAGGCTTCAAAGTTGGCTCTATTCATGGAAATAGACGCCAATCTCAAAGACAGAGAATTCTAAAAAGCTTCAAGAGTGATCAAATTAAAATTCTTTTAGCAACCGACGTAGCCTCCCGCGGGCTAGATATTGATAATGTTTCCCACGTAATCAACTACGATCTACCGGAAACTTATGATGACTACATCCACCGCATCGGCCGAACTGGTCGGGCGAACAAAAAAGGTATCGCCCTGACCTTTGTGGAGTAATTTGCAACCCAACTATTCCTACTTTTAGTATAGATTTATGATTATACCACTACGGAGGCCGGTTCTTATTCATTATCTTGATAGAAAAGGCATAAATAAATACCTTGTTTCTTGAGATCTTCAAATGCTAACCTACTTGTATGGCAGTTAAGTACTTTTGCGATAAGTGTGGAAACAAGATCGAACGCTCTTTTGATGCTGTTAAAATAATTGGAGGAAGAGATATAGACGTTTTATGCGAGAGTTGTTGGTTGGGAATTGAAGGTCTAATTGTTAATCAAAAGGAGACTTTAGATGTTAACAAAAAGTGGTCTGGAAGAAATTAGCACGATGTTGGAGCAAAAATTTAATAAGCAAAACAAAAGGTTTGATAAAATAGAAGAGAAATTAACTATCAACACTACTAGCATTATAAAAATAGAGCAAAAGATTGACGCTGCGCTTGAACTAAGACGAAATGTACGTGAGATTAGGCAAGAGGTTAGGAATCACGAAGAGAGGATAACTAACTTAGAGGAAGTCTGAAGAACTTCTTGAAAACAGATTTCTTAGCTATTCTTTAGCTTTTTCTAAAATTTGACAGGTTTTTTTTAATTAAAACTTTCCATCGATTTGACAAATTCTAATCTAAAATACAAAATATAATTAAAAGTATGAGTTCTCTGCCCGTAAAACAACTTGCTTTTATTTTAATTTTACTCTTTTCTTTAGTTTCAACTTCTGTTTATTTTATCGAAAAACAAAATTTTGAAACAAGAACTAGAGCAGAAGAGCCAATTTCTTCAAAAGAAGCTGAATCTATTTCAAAAACAAAAAATTATCCGGTTACTTATCAGAATTCAAAATTTACTCCAGAAAAAATTACCGTTAAATTTGGCGAGAGCGTAACTTGGATTAATAAAAGCACTAACAACCTTTGGGTCGCTTCTGGTCCTCATCCTTCACACGCCTTATATCCGGAATTTGATTCGAAAAAAATAATTGAAGCTAATCAAAGTTACACATTTACTTTTACTAAAAAGGGTTATTGGGGCTATCACAACCACATAAATGATGACGCTGAAGGTGTGGTAATTACTGAATAAAACTCTTCCGAACTTGACAAGAAAGCAAGAATTTGATTTAATTAATTTAATTATTCGATTGAAATGAAACTGCCCGGATTTTCAATCTTACTTCTTTCCATAACGCGTAAATTAACCTCGCGAGGATTATTCCTTTTATTGTTTAGTCTCTCCTTACTTCTTCCTTCCACTTCGTTCGCTTACGATATTAATCGCCAATCTCTATATGACTACGGTCCTTATTACGGCGCTGAAAATAAAATTTTGGGACTAACCGCGTCTGCTCAAGAATCCAATCCGCTGCCGATACCTCCTGATGCTACTATCCCAACCGCTTCTTTCCCTCTCCCCGGCAACCCTTTTTATTTTGTGAAGGGGGCTTTTGAAACCCTGCAGACTACCTTTACTTTTAATCCGATAACTGATGAGGAAATCAGGTTAAGACACGCAACGCAGCGGTTAGCGGAAGTTAATGCGCTGGTAGCGGATGGTAGCTATACTCTTGCCAACGAAACCGCGGTTCGTTATCAAGACCAATTAGCGCAAATAAATGAAAATATTACTAATTTAGCGAACAGAGGTGCTGATGTTTCGCAATTTGCGGCTAACTTAGAGCAAACTACTATTAAACAAGCAGTATTCCTAGAAGCGACTATTGCTACCGTTCCTCCAATCGCAACTGATTCTTTAAGAACTGCCTTAGGTGCAACACAAGAGAGTATTGACACGGCTGCCGATGTCTTAAACAAAGAAGCAGTGCCTACTGAACTTAAAGATTCACTTAGTGATTTAAAATATCAAGGTATTTTAAAAGAGGAAATTTACGATAAATTAGTAAATCTTGACTCAAGAACGGAAGTTAGAGATGAGTTAGAAAAATTAAATGAGGCTGGTATCGTACCTAATTTAGAGTTAAAAGCAATTGATGTAGGTCAAAAAGATCTTTATCCTGATTATTACAACCGCAGACTCGAAAACTTAAAATTTGCCGAACTCAAGGCCCTCGAAGCTGTTAACCCACCAACTGATATTGACGAGCAAAAAAAGCTTGAAGAATTTATTAGGACCTACAAGAGTGGCGAACCAACCCCGACAGAATTCCGCAAATACTTACCTTTTTTGAGGCTTGCTCAAATTGCTAGAACAATTAAATTAGATACCCTCACCGCTCCCCAGGAAGATGAGGTTTTCCGTTATTATCACGCGTATTTGGGTGAAAATCCAACTTACAAAGCGGAAGATTTTGCCGATATTACTACGGTTGCGCCTGGTACAATAGCACCAGAAAGTACGCCTTCGGCGCAAACCCCTCCTTCAACCGAACCTGGCTTTGCGACTCCTAGCGCCGATCCTTACATCGGAACACCAGGATTTATATTGCCAGATTCGCCTTTCTATTTTGTTAAAAGATTAGGGGAAACGCTCGGCCAAGTAGCAAATTACAGTCCCAAAAATAGCCTTGAATATCGTCTTAGATTGGCGGAGACGCGTCTAGCAGAAGCAAAAGCTTTACTTAATAAAGACAAAGGTGAGCTTGCTTTATCCGCAATTAAAAATTATACGGATGAGATTGAATATATCACAAGAAGATTAAAAGAATTTGAAGGAAGTAGCGAAGATCGTAGAGGCGATGTGTTAGGAATAGCTGCTGGTTTAGAGTTCAATGTAACCCGTGCCAATATTGTTTTTGAGAAAAATCTTTTGCCTCTCCCACTCAACGGAGCAGACACTTTTAAAGAAGCGCTTAAATCTACCCAAACTGCTTTAGACGTGGTCGCTGACACTTTTGATAGACCAACGATCCCAGGAGTTTTAATAGATAGAATTGATGATTTGAAAAACCTAGGATTTATAACACCAGCCGAAGCGGAAAAATTGCTTCAAGTTGATTCAAGGCAAAAACTTCGCACGGAAGTTGAAAAATTAGTCGAACTTGGTACTTTTCCAATCGCTGACGCTAAAAAAATTGATGATCGAGAGTCACAACTTTATCCAGAAGAGTTTAATAAGTTAGTAGAGGTGCGCAAAATTGAGGAACTACAACGTCTCCGAGCAATCCAAGCCGAAATCGCCCAAACCCCAACCTTAAAAGCTAATGCGGAAAGTTATGCTAAAAGAATTGACGAATTACAAAGAGAAGTTAATTTAGGTCTAGTAGCAAATAATCCAGTTGGTCAACAACTTACCAGTGAATATGAAAAAATCGCGACGGCCTCTGCTGCTGTCTCTGAAGCAACCCCTTCGGCGGCCCCTGCCACCCTTCTACAAGTACCACAACCTACCTTTGCGAAACCAGGCGATCCTTGGTACTTCTTAAAGGAAGGCTTCGAGTTTGTCCAAACGCAAGTTGCCTTTACGCCGGAAGCTAAAACAAATACTGCTTTAAGAATTGCCAGGGAAAGATTAGCCGAAGCAATTGCTCTTTCGCAAGTAAGCAAGCCCGACAAAGCAGCCCAAGTTTATGAAAAGTATGTTCTCACGATCGAAGATTTAGTTAAGGACGTTAAAACCTATAACCTATCCGGCGAAGCCGGAAAAGTACTTGGAGCGCAAATTGCTAATAGTATCGCCGCTGATACTTTAATATTGGAAAGAACCAAATTAACTAGCGAGGAACACGTTAATGGAACCCTAGCCGCCGCGGCTGTTAGTGCAAGAGCCGCTCTTGACCTTAGCAGCGATCTTAAAGGTGAACTAGCTCTGCCAGCCGATATTAGGCAAGCTCTAGTTGATTTACCTCTAGAAATGGTCCCCCAAAACGAAAAGGACAAAATTTTAGGAGTCCAAACTAGGGCTGAAGCAAGAACCTATGTTTCTGATCTCTATAAAAAGGGTTTAGTCACTGAAGAAGGGTACGCTTCTATCGACAAAGAAATTCAAGATTACAATAAGGCGGAATACGAAGGATTAGAAAATCTAAAGAAGATTTACGAGGTAATTAATCTGGATGAATTAAAGAAAAAGGCACAAGAGCAAGCAAAAAATAATGAGGAATTAACCAAGAAACTGGCCGAATTTCAAGCTAATTACAAACCGGGCGACCCTATTCCCGAAGACGTTAGAGCCTATATTCCCCTCACCCGGCTTGATGAGCTTACCAAAACAATCAGACCCGATTTAATAAACCTTAATGATTTTGCGGCCCGTCGTGATTTAGTTTTGGCAATCGCCACTTTAAGAGAAGAGTTTAAACCAACCGCCACTGATTTTGCCCAAATAGAGAAGTTCCGCCGCGAAAGACCCGGTGCGGCTCTTCCGCCCGATTTAGCCCGAATCGAGGCTCTCGCAATTCGTTTAGGAGTGAGGAATACCGCTGAATCTTGTTTTCTACCTTCTCCTCCGTTTGCGCCAAATACCCCTTGCCCGCCACCAGGAGCGGCGATTAGCATTTCTAATATTTATGTTGGTGGCAGAGAGTTCACTGGAGGAGGAACGACTTATGGTCAGGGACCAAAACCAACTGCGGCTGGGGTTTGTCCAAATGGATACCATTGGATGGGTGACAACGGTGGTTGGTGTATGTCTGATGGTGGTATTTACAATACTAATTACTACGCTACAACAGCCTACACCCAAACTAGTTACCCCTCCGGTTCAACTGGTTACTACTACCCAACCGGAAATTATACCTACGGTGGTGGGCCTAATTACACACCGTATTCGCCATATTATTCTGGTAGCCAAAGTTCCGGAACTTGCCAACCCGGTTACAGTTACTCGCCAAACCTTGGATGTATCCAATCGGAAGTAATAAATAATCCTTCAATTAATTACAATCCTTACCCTAACCCTTACCAAGACTATGGTCCCGGAACCGGTCCAAAACCGACTTCGCAAGGTGTCTGTCCAAACGGATACCATTGGATGGGTGACAACGGTGGTTGGTGTATGAGTAATGGCGGTACTTATTCAAGCACACCTTACCCTTACACCCCACCAAATTATTACGGTTCTTCTCCTTCTTATTACACCACCAACCCACCGGGGGGTACAGTGCCTGGAAGCGGTCCAATCCCAATTTCTCCGGGTGTCTGTCCACAAGGGTATCATTGGATGTTCGATAATGGTGGTTGGTGTATGTCAGACGGAGGTACTTACACGCCAGCAAGTACCACAGGTGATATTAGCCCAAATGACGGTTGCTCTTATGGCTACGATAAAAATAGTAGCGGTACTTGTGTACCAAATACTTATCCAGGTACCTCGAGTAATTGTGGCTATAATTCCTACTGGAATGGTAGTAGCTGCGCATCTACTACTTCCACTTCTGGAACCAGTGGTGGGAGTTGCGGCCCTGGTTATTATTGGAATGGTACTAGCTGCTCACTTAATTATACTGGTGGTGGAAGTTGTGGCAGCGGGTATTACTGGAACGGTAATAGTTGCGCGCCTAACTACACTAGTACCTACAGTCCATCAACTCTACCTCCGGGAGGCTGTACTACTGGTTATTACTGGACTGGTAGTAGTTGTCAACCCTCATCTTCTTCTGGAAGTTGTAGCAGTGGGTTTTATTGGAACGGAAGTAGTTGCGTTTCTAATACTCCGACATCAACAACCACTACTGGAAGTTGTCCATCTGGATATCATTGGATGAGTGACAACGGTGGTTGGTGCATGGCCGATGGTGGTGGTTCTACGACAACTACATCACCAACAGAACCGACATCAACAACGCCCCCACCTTCAACAACACCTCCACCTACGAGTACAACCGGAAGTTGTCCATCTGGATATCATTGGATGGGCTTAAATTATTCGACAAGTGGTGATTGCATGAGTAATACTGATTCCTCTCTCGTCCCCGCCACTTACTAAAGATACTTAAATATTCAATATAATTCTACGATACTTCCTAGTATCGTAGTGAATAAGAATGTTCCGTTTAATAGAAAAAGGCCGACATACCAAGAAGTGTCATCAACTGACAATCCTCTACTTGTCGGCCTCATTCGATCGAATAAGCCACATACCTACTCTTGTCCAATAGGACATCCATATGATTGTGGCTTCTCCTTTTGGAGCGACATCACTATATTTGTCTCAATGAGACACACATTCACTTGTCGCTGGTTGGTCTTTTCGGTTTGGGAGAGGACAACGGAATACTTGTCGATTTGACAATACTGCTTTTGTCCTTCCCACTATTTTCTAGCGACAACTGTCCACTTGTAGAAAACCTACATCCATCCACTTGTCGCCTCGGTCTATCAAAACAGATTATACCATCTCAACCAAAGAAAAAGACCGACAGAACTCGAATTGTCCAAAAGGACAATACCCTATTTATCGGCCTCTTTGGATTAGCCACAGTTGTGAATTTGTCCACCTAGACAAAGAACATCTTGTGGCTTTTCCTTATCTTTACGCGACACGACTACTGTTGTCTCATCGAGACATCGCTTGACTTGTCGCTGGTTGGTTTTTTAGTTTGGTGGGGAGGACAGCTTCCAAATTGTCGGATCCGACACCACGTGGCTTGTCCTCCCCACCGTTTGGTCTGGCGACACTCGATGTGTTGTGGTACTACCACATTCGAATCATTGTCGCCTTTGTGTTACGTCACCGGCGAGAACCAGGGAGCCTTGCCCGAAGGCTCGATCATCTCCGGAATCTCGCCGCCTTCCAGGAACGTGTGCCACCACCAGTGGATGGCGTTGAGGAACTTCTCCCCAACGTATCTCATCGCCATCTGGTTGATGTGGCGGCGAGTGTACAGAGGTAATCCTTTACGCTCCCGTTTGAAAGTGTGGCCGTCTCTCTCCTCCTCGTAAGGGTCGGGCATCGCCTCCCACTCGGAGAAGGGGATGACCCGGCGGCGCTTACTGATTACTCGACCGCGCTCATCTGTTTCAGTTTCCTCCACCTCCCAGGCCTTCTCGGTATACTTCCCGGCTAGGTAGGCCTTGCGGGCCTCGTAAAGATCCCGCCAGCCGGAGAAACCCGAAGACCTCATCATCACCCCAAACTGGGTGAAGTACCACACCGCGACTTGTAGTTTCGGCTGGTAAGTGAGGCGGTGGCCGGATTTGCGCAGACGGACGCTGCTGACGCCATCGTAGACGGCGTATCCAGCGTAGGCGCGCAGTCGTTCCGGGTGCTCCTTGGGAAAGCGGCGGATGTCGCCGATCTCGCCGATAATGATCCCAGCGGTTACCGGACCACAACCGCGAATCCGGCGAAACACTGCCTCGTAGACCGGCAGCTCCTTGACCGCCTTTTCGATCTCCCTATGAAGTTCCTTCTCCCGCCTCTGGCAGCTTTGATAGGTGGGGTCGTTGGCGAGGCGCTGTCTGCGGAACGCCTCTAGAGTCATGTCTGGCTGATCTACCAGGAAGACCTCACGAGCAGCTGTCTCTACCCGTCGTTCCACTGCCCCGCGAAACTCGCGTTGGTAGTGGAGGTATTCCCGAGTGGTGATGCGC
>Ga0209542_10002950_pt1 | contig 37200 bp, 45 predicted proteins | sample RifCSPhighO2_01_FD_184028 | JGI IMG/M metagenome (GOLD analysis project Ga0209542, IMG submission 184028) | Soil microbial communities from Rifle, Colorado - Rifle CSP2_plank highO2_0.1 (SPAdes) (version 2) | ecosystem: Environmental > Terrestrial > Deep subsurface > Rock core/Sediment ... | reverse complement strand
AACAAGGACGATAAATGCCTTTGGCAACTCTTTCCGCCAGCGCCTGTTGTTCGGGCGTTAAAACTATAAACCGATGCTTGGAGTAATGGTTCATTGAATTGCCGTCAGCCAGCGTCCAACCGCCGGTGGAAGCGAATCCGCCGGCGCCGCCGTATTTTTTGTCCGTCATCGGACCATTGTCCAAAATTTCGTTTTTATTGCCCAATCCCAACGCCCACAACAAGTTCAAAACAAAACCCGAATTTTCCGGCGTGATTTTAAGATAGCCGTTATCAAGCCCTTCCAGCAATTTTTTTTCCTCGCCGTTTAATCCTCCGCGGCTGGCGTACAACTCTTCCAGTTTGGATTTGTCTACCACACCCACGCTGGCCATTTTCGCCCCCAAATCTCCCCATTTTGCCGGCAACACAACTCCGTCTTCGGGGATGACTTCTTGCGAATAATTATCTTCAATAATTTTTTCCGTCTTGTTTGTTTTGGCGGCAGTCTCCGTTTTACCGCGAACATCATTTTTGGTGTTGGCCGAATAAACCAAAGCGCCGACAATAAGCAAGGATGAAAGCAAAATACTTATTTCCAATGATTTTGATTTTTTCATAGCTTTAACGGATTACATTTACATCCATCATCAGCTGAATTTTTTGCGAATCGTCCGTTTCTATATAGACGACTTTTTTGGCCGGACCCGTGCCTTGCGGACCGTGAGCGGCCGGATCAACTTCCACTTCCACTATCGCGCTTTCCCCCGCCGCGATTTCCTGATTGGCAAAGGTTATAAGTCCGCCATGACCAGGCATCCCGAACGGCCCCGCTTTAAGCGAGGCAGGCCTTTTTGAAGACTTGTTGATTACGAGCATCGCTTCCGTGCACATACAGGAGGTGTAGATTTTAGAAATTTTTACCGGACCTTGCCCGTTATTTTTCAGCGTAAAATTATGCTTGACTTTGCCTCCATACATTGGGACATTTCCGAAATCAAACACCGTTTCTTCCGCCGTTAAAAACCCTTTCTCGTTTTCGGATATCGGCGCAACCAAACCTTCCCCGTAAAACAAACTCACGCCGTTGGGCATTTTGCCCACTTTTATTTTCGCGATTTCTTTTCCTTGAACTGTGTCAATCACAGACAAGTCATCGCTTAAGAGATTAGTCACATAGGCGAATTTTCCGTCCTTGGAAACCGCCACTCCGTGGGGCGCCGTCCCGCCTTTTATGGTTTGAGCCACTTTCATCTCTTTCAAGTCAATTTTGTAAACCGAGTCGCTGTTGGGCTGATTGAAGTAATACCCTTGGTCGGCCACATAGACAAAGCGAGAATCCGGCGTTGGGTAAATCTGCACCGGCCCTTTCGCTTCTTTGGGCAAATCAACATAACTTAATTTTCGGGAAGCGATGTTATAAACCGCCAAACTTTTGGCGTCGTAGACCGAAGCTAGCGCGTATCGGCCGTCCGGTGTTACTCCCGTCTGGACCGCCGCGCCTTTGAGTGGAACATAAGATATATCCATTTTTTCTATATCCAGAACGCCGATGCTTTTTCCTTTAAGCATGGCAATGTAAGCCGTTTGGCCGTCCGGAGAAATTCTTAAGCCGTGCGGTTCTCCGCCTTTTTCGGTATTTGTTTCTTTCTCCACTTCGTAAGTTTTGGCGTTTATTTTGTAAATAACGCCTGCGGTTTGAGCGGCGGCAATGGCATAATCGGAATCCGCAGTCAAAGTGATATGGGAAAGATGCAAGTCTTTTCCCATTTCAATTCTTTTGATTATTTCGTCAGTTAACGGGTTTATGACGATAATCTCGTCATTTGCCTTAATGTCCGTTTCTTCGTTATGTCCTTCGTCGGCTCGGGCTTTCGATATGACGTTAAAAGACACCTTGCTCATATCCATAGCGTTGGCCGTTACCCAGACACTTTTGTTGTCCGGCGCGACTTGGACATTGTGAGGCATAAAGCCGATTTCCGCTGAAAGGTCAATCCGCTTGATAACATTTCTATTTTTGGCGCTGATAACGACGATTTCTCCGGCTTCTTCTATCGCCACATAAATTTTGTCTTCAATTTTTGTTTCCGATTTTTTTGATATTTCTTTGTCAGATAGCAGGAAAATTCCTCCCGCCAAAGCCGCCAAAGCGAACAAACCAATAATGATTTTTTTCATAGTTTTTTAAGAATTAAATTACTGAATAAAACGAGGGTTTTCGCGATTAAGCGAAAGCGAAAAGAGCCAGCCAGCGATTGGCTTTGATTTTATGGGAAAAAGAATGATATTCAAAAAGTCGCCCGTTAGCGCGCGACAACGCCGTTAAGACTAGCGGCTTGGCAATAAGCAAAAACAAAGAAACCGCCAACAGCAAAAACAAGCCGATTAAAATATCCGCCTGAAAACCGTCTTTGGAACAAGGCAAAATTTTGGCTATTGAAGAAACACAGCCGCCGTCCGGAAGATTATGAGAAAAGCCGTCTGCCATCGGCATTGCGGAAAGCCCCGCCACCGCCAAAACGACAAAAACGGCGAATATTAAAAATAATGATTTTTTATTAAACATATAAGTATTCTACACCTTTTGCAAAAAAAACAAATCCCCCGACGGTACCGTCGGGGGATTTGTTTTAATCTTAAAAAGACAAAGTGTCTTTAATGATTATCTCCCACATCTTTTCTAAGATGTTCTATGTATTTGGAAGCCGCGTCCCGTCCGCCAAGGCCGAAAGCCAATCCTCCGGCAATGGCCACCATAGCCACGAAACCGGTGAATAAAGTTTGAGCGAAAGCTCCGGCGATTCCCAATTGATACAAAGCGGCCAATATGGCAAAAGCCCAAATGGACCACTTGGTCAATCCTCCCAGCAAATGAGTGGAAGGAGTGCCGGCCGCCTTGGCCGAACCCACCACTATTCTTTGCATAGCGTGGGCGATGAAAGCGGCCACCACCAAGATCAAAGCGGCGACGATGACATTGGGCAAATAGCCGAGAACGACATTTTTCAAGAAATCGTTCACTTGGTTAAGGCCAAGTATGTCCAATGAAGCGATCAAGAAAACTATCACCAAAAACCATTTGACCAGCCCGCCGATGAAATGGCCGGAATTAAGGGTGAATCCTCCTTTGCGGAGCATCTCATCAACGCCGACGGATTGAAAAGCCTTGTCCACTCTCAAAGATTTTATTATCTTATCCACGAATCTGCCGATTATTGAGGCGACAAGAAGACCGATGACAAATATTATTATCGCTACTATTAATTTGGGAGCAAAACCGATGACCCCTCCCCAAAGATTTTGGAAAGACATAATCAGGGTATCGCTCCAGATTGATGTTGGCATAATTTTAAAAAAATTTAACCTATTAATAAATTACGAGACAGCAAGACTTTTCGACCATCCCGCCGCTCCGCTTTTTGGGCTGTTTATATTATACAACAAACAAAACCAGTTATAAGAGGGGGGTGTGGATAACTATACTGAATTCAATTTGCTTATTGAGACAATTTTAAATATTTTTCTATTCTGACAATTTTAAATTCTAAAACTTCAAGTTTTTCTTTGTCCGCTTTTGCCGAAAGAGATGTTTTTAAAACCCTTATTTCTTCTTTAATGAAAGAGATTTCTCTTATCAATTCGTCCAATTTAAATTCAATTGAATCAAGCCTTTTGTTTGTTATCGCTTGTCCCGCCTCCAAGATATCAATCTTCTCTGTCAACAATCCAACTTGTTCAAAAGTAGCGTCGCCTCTTTCTTTTACTCCGCTCAAAACTTCCCAAAACGCTTTAACATTGCTGTTCATGTTTTCCATTAAAACAGCGGCATAGTTTTTTTCATTGCCAGTCATCTTGCTTAGGGGAAGTTTTAATTTTTTTATTTTTGATTTCATAATCAATAAACAGTCATAATTATACCTCTTAACTTTTGGCTGACAACTATGCTTTAAAAATAGGCATTCAATGACGGTTTACTCGTATTCTTTCATCACCACTTGGGCTTCTATTTGCTTGGCTGTTTCCAAAACGACGGAGACGACAATTAAGAGCGCCGTGCCGCCGATAGCCAAAGAAGAAATGCCGGTTACGGCTTTTATCCCCAGAGGAAGCACGGCGATAAGCCCGAGAAAAAGGGCGCCGACCAAAGTGATTCTGGTTATAATTCTGGCCAGATGGTCCGATGTCGGCTGGCCGGGACGGATTCCGGGAACGAACGCGCCGCTTTTTTGCAGATTTTGCGAAATCATCTTGGGGTCAAAAGTAACGGCCGTGTAGAAATAAGTGAAAAAGAAAACAAGAATGAAGTATAGCGCTCCGTAGACGAGAGAGTTGTTGAGAAACGCCAAAATATAGCCGGATAAAACGGCGACCGCCCCGCTGTTTAACCCGGCCAGCAAATTAACAATCATCTGCGGGAAAAGCAGAATGGAAATGGCGAATATTATCGGGATAACGCCGGCTTGATTGACCTTCAAAGGTATATGGGTGGAAACGCCTCCGTACATTCTTGAGCCTCTCACTTGCTTGGCGTAAGAAACCGGCACGAGCCTTTCCGCCTCGGAAATGACGACGACTCCGCCGATTATCAAAACGGCTATCGCCAAAAATAATCCGTACATCGGAATTTGCGACGGGTCAAAAGTGAAAAGAGTTCTTTGGATGGTTGAGGGCAAGCCCGCCACGATGCCCCCGAAAATTATAAGGGAAATGCCGTTGCCGATGCCTTTTTCCGAAATAAGCTCGCCGAGCCAGAGCAAAACCATAGTGCCGGCGATCATTATGGAGATATTGGTGAACTTGTCCAAAAAGGAAATCTGGCCAAGTATTCCCTGCCCTTGCAACATCGTCATTAAGCCAAACCCTTGTAAGAAACCGAGCGGAACGGTCAATAATCTGGAGTATTGGTTGAACTTCTGCCGGCCCGCTTCGCCTTCCTCCTGATACAGCTCTTTAAGTTTGGGAGAGATCATCGTGAAGAGCTGCATTATGATTGAGGCCGTAATGTAAGGAGCCACGCCGAGCATAAGAATGGAAAGATTGGACAAACCTCCGCCGGAAAAAATATCCAGCAGGCCGAAAAATTGGTTGTTGGACAAAAAGGCGGAGAGGCGGGCGTGATCAACGCCGGGAATAGGTATGCTTGAACCGATTCTGAATAGAACCAAAACGGCCAAAACGAACAATATCTTGTTTCTAAGATTATAGTCTTTTAATATAATTTTAATTCGGTTAAGCATAAATTAGTTGAAAGTTTATCAAGTTATAAAGTTTTTAAAGTTATTTCCGAACTTTATGAACTTTATAACTTTCTGACTTTTATCTTGCTGTTCCTCCGGCTTTTTCTATTTTTTCTTTGGCCGATTGGGATAATAGGCAGCCGGAAATTGAAAACTTTTTGTCTATCTCCCCTTTTCCGAGAATTTTGACCGTTGGAATTTTCCCGCCCATGGCTTTAATGAATCCCTTTTCCACGAGAATTTTCGGGGTGATTTCGCTGTTGTCGGCCAGTTTTTTGTTTAAAACATCAAGATTAACGATGGCCGAATCTTTTTGGAACGACTTGAACCGGTAGCCTCTCTTTTTGGGCAACTTTTTTATCAGATCTCTTATTTCCGGCCTCATTTTTCTTCCCGCCCGGGCCTTCTGGCCCTTAATGCCCCGCCCCGAATAAGTGCCACGTTTTCCGCCTCGGCCGATATATTTGCCTTTCTTGCTTTTTGTTTTTGGTATTACTTGATGAATTTGCATAAAATTATTAGCGTATTTTTTTCAGCGCTTCTATCGCCACTTTGGCGTTGTTGACCTTGTTTTTGCTCCTGGACAGATACTTGGCGTTAACGTCTTTTATTCCAGCCAAGTCAAAAACGGTTCTGGCCGAACTTCCAGCGACAAGTCCTCGGCCTTTGGCCGGCTTGATTATGACCGAACTGCTGCCGAATTTGGCTTCCGTTTCGTGGGGAATGGAAAAATCTTTGGTCAGCTTCGGTTTGATCAAGTTTTTTCTGGCGTTTCGGAAAGCTTTTTCTATCGCTCCGGCCGTGTCGGAGGCTTTGCCCGTGCCGACACCGACATCGCCCTTTCTGTTTCCGGCCACAATGGTCACGCGGAAATTAAATCTCTTTCCTCCTTTGGTGACCCGGGTCACTCTTCTTATGTCTATTATTTTTTGGTCGTATTCGGATTTTTCCCTGCCCGAACCGCGCCCTTTGCTGAATTTGTTTGCCATAAGTTTCAATTTAAAATCTCAAATCTAAAAAATAAAAACTAAAATTTAAGACCTCCTTCCCTAGCTCCCTCCGCCAGCGCCTTGACCCGGCCTTGATACTTGTTTCCTCCTCTGTCAAACGCCACTGATTCAATTTTTTTCAGCTTGGCGGCCTTGGCCAGCTCCAACCCGACGCCTCTCGCCGATTCCGTTTTCCTGCCTGTCCGGGAGGCAGGTTTGGCTTTGCATTTTGATTTGAAATCTCCGGCCGAAACCAAAGTTGCTCCTTTAACATCGTCTATAATCTGGGCGAAAACATATCTGTTGGACCGAAAAACAGAAAGCCTGGGGCGATCGCTTGCCCCTTTTATTTTGGCTCTGACTCTCTTGCGCCTTATTTCTCTTTTTGAAATTAATCTTTTCATAATTTTTTTACGCCGCGCCACAAGGGCACTTCCGAAAATATAGTCGCTTCGTTCCTTATTTTCTAGGTCGCCGCTGTGGCCGCTTTCTTGCCGGCCTTTCTCCTTATAATCTCTTTCTCGTATCTTATGCCCGTTCCTTTGTACGGTTCCGGCTTTTTAAAAGCTCTGACATTCGCGCTGAATTGTCCTATTGTTTCTTTGTCATAACCGCTGATGGCAATAAGGCTTTTTTCTATCAAAACTTTTACGCCTTTGGGTATTTCAATCTTTACCGGATGGGACAAGCCGATATTCAAAGAAAGTTTTGTCCCTTCCAGTTGGGCCTTGAATCCGATGCCTTCTATTATAAGCTTTTTTTCAAAACCGGCTGTCACGCCTTTTATCATATTATTTATGTGGGAGGCGAATGTCCCCCAGACGGCTTTATCGGGCGCTCCCTTTCTTAAAGCCACCTCAATAATTTTGTCGGCGATTTTCACTTCCACATCATTATGAATAAGCCTCGTCATCTCTCCCAGCGGACCCTTTACGGTCAAAACATTGCCGTTTAATTTAACGTCAACTTTGTCCGGTATTTGTATTCCTTTTTTTCCTATGTGGCTCATAAATTAATATACTTCGCAAATTACTTCCCCCCCGATTTTTTCTCTTCTGGCTTCTTTGCCGGAAAGAATTCCTTTCGGGGTGGACAATATCTGGAAACCGAAACCTTGCCTTATTTTCTTAATCTTGGAGGACGGAGAATAAATTCTTCGGGACGGTTTGGAAACTCTTTTCAAGCTCGTTATCGCCGGCTGGTTCAAGTTGCCGTAATTTAAAACAATATCAATCGTTTTGTTGACTTTCTTGCCTTTGTGGTCGGCTTCTTTGATGAATTTTTCTTTGGCCAAAACTTTCGCTATTTCCATTTTTATTTTAGAATATGGAACAGAGACCGTTCCTTTGCGAGCGGCTTGGGCGTTTCTTATTGAAGTTAACATATCGGCTATCGGATCCATATATTTAAATTACCATGATGATTTTTTAACTCCCGGAATCATTCCTTCATTGGCCAATTCTCTGAAACATATTCGGCATAAATCAAAATCTCTCATATAGCCCCTCTTTCTTCCGCAGCGGAAACACCTTCTGACAACCCTTGATTTGTATTTGGGCGTTTTCTTTGACCTTGCTATGACTGATGTTTTTGCCATATGTTACAAAAGTATATACTAAACTTTAAACGGAAAACCTGCAAGTTTTAATAATTCAAAGGCCTCTTCTTTGCTCTTGGCGGTGGTAACAATCGTAACTCCCAATCCGAAGGCTCCTCGGACATCTTCTCCCGCCGACTCGGGAAAAGCTATGTGCTCTTTGAAGCCGATGGACATATTGCCCGTTTGATCAACCAGTTTTTGCTCCAACCCGCGAAAATCTCTTACTCTGGGAATCGCCACATTGACCAGTTTTTCCAAGAAATCATACATTCTGTTTCCTCTTAGCGTAGCCGAATAACCGACAGGCATCCCTTGTCTTAACTTGAAAGAAGCTATTGATTTCTTGGCTTTATTGACGAGCGGTTTTTGGCCAACGATCAGGGTAAATGATTTCAAGGCCGCTTCTTTTTTGGCTTCGTCTTTGAACGACCCTATGCCGGCGCTGACGACAACCTTGACTATCTTTGGCGCCGCCAAAGGGTTTTTATAGCCGAACTTTTTGTTCATTGCCGGAATGGCGATTTTATTCAGTTTTTCCTTAAATTTATTCATCTTGTTAAATTGAAGCGTTGCATTTTTTGCAAACTCTTGTTTTTTTATCTCCGTCTATTTTGTATCCGACTCTCGTCTCCTTGCCGCAAGAGGAACAGATTATCATGGCGTTTGAAGCGTAAAATGGCGCCGAAATTTGAGCGATGTGCCCTTTCTGACCCTGTTTTCTCGGCTTCATATTTTTTTTCTTTATATTCATTCCTTCCACGATTATTTTTTCTTCAGACGGAATAACTTTGGCCACCTTGCCGGTTTTGCCTTTGTCTTTGCCCGCCATCATTTTCACTATGTCTCCTTTTTTTATCTTCATAACTTTATAAACTTTTTACTTTATGGACTTTATGACTCATCTACACCACTTCCGGCGCCAAGGAAATTATCTGGTTATATCCCCTTTCTTGAATCTCTCTCGGAATCGGCCCGAAAATTCTTCCGCCTAGCGGTTCGTGTTTGGCTTTGTCCAGAAGCACGACAGCATTTTCGTCAAACCGGACATAAGATCCGTCTTTTCTTCGAAAAGCGTTTTTCTGCCTGACCACCAGGGCGTGATGGACTTCTTTCTTCTTGACCGCTTTTCTCGGTTCGGCCGTCTTAATGGAAACAACGACAACCTCGCCCAGTTGGGCGTATCTTTTTTTGCTCCCGCCGAGCACCTTGAAAACTTGCGCCAATTTCGCGCCGGTATTGTCGGCAATATTCACCATTGTTCGGGGTTGTATCATAAAATCTAAAAAATTAAATCTAAAATCTAAAATCTTTTAACATTATTATCCTTTGCTGATTACTTCAAAATGTTTGTCTTTTGATAATGGCCGGCATTCCTGGATTATCACTTTGTCTCCGACATTATATTCCTCCTTTTCGTCGTGGGCTTTATATCTGTTTGTCTTCTTCATATATTTCTTGTATTTGGGGTGTTTGACGTAGCGGTCAACGGAAACAACCACAGTTTTCTGCATAGCGTCCGACACTATTATTCCTTTTAATTTTTTCTTCGGCATATGTTTCAATCTTAAATCTAAAAAATAAAATCTAAAAAATTATCTGCTGATTATTTTTATCTTTACCGGCAATTTTGAGCCTCCTTTCCTTAAAGCTTCCCGGCTAGTCGCCTCGTCAAGTCCGTCCACTTCAAACAGGACATTGCCCGGCCTGACTCTATAGACAAAGCCGACCGGATCGCCTTTTCCTTTTCCCATTCCGACTTCCGCCGGTTTTTGGGTGATGGGCATATCGGTAAAAATTCTTATCCAAATTTTTCCGGCGTTGTTGGTGAATCTGGCCATCGTTTTCCTGGCCGCTTCAATCTGATTGGCCCAAACTTCTTTAGTTTCCTGCGCCACCAATCCGAAAGAGCCGAAATCCAAACTGTTTCCTCTGGTGGCGACATGGGTCTTCTTCGGGTTTTCCCTCATTCGGTGCCATTTTCTAAATTTTACTTTTTTGGGCATCATATATTTTTAAGATTTCTTTGCTTCCGCTTCAAATTTTTCTCCCTTGTAAGTCCAGACCTTTATGCCTATATCGCCGTAAGGCAAATGGGCTTTCTCTCGGGCGAAATCAATGTCGGCGCGAAGCGTCTGAAGCGGTATCCGGCCTTTTCTCAACCATTCTTTCCTTCCCATTTCCGAACCGTCCAGACGGCCGGACATCGCCACTTTCACCCCTTTGACATTGTGGCTGGCCATAGCTTTCTCCATTATCTGTTTCATCGTTCTTCGGAAAGGCGTTCTTTTTTCCAGATTTTCCGCCGCCATTTGAGCCAAAATTTTGGCGCTTGATTCCGGATGCTGGATTTCTTCCACGGTCAATTTTATCTCTTTCGGCACTTCGGCTTTTATTTTTTTCATTATCCCGATTATCTGGGCTTTGATTTTGTCGGCCCCTTCTCCTTTCCGGCCGATAAGAAGCCCGGGGCGGGAAGTTTTAATTATCAGATGAAAAAGCGCCAGGGACCTTTCTATCTCTATGCCTTCCACATACATTCCCCGCATTGATTTTTCCAGCTCTTCCCTTACTAAAACATCGGCCTTGAGCAAATGCCTGTATTTGACCGGGTTAAACCAGCGCGATCTCCAATTTCGCAATATGCCTAATCTGAATGAATATGGGTGGACTGTCTTGCTCATATCATTAAACTTTTGACTTTTGACTTTTGACTTTCAGACTCGGTTGTTCTGAAAGAACAACCGTAATGTTGCTCGTTCTTTTCAAAATCTGATTGGCCATGCCCCTTGATCTCGGCCGACTTCTCTTTAAAACAGGACCGGAGTTAACCGTAATCGTTTTTACCGTTAAATTTTTTTCATCCGCCGTTTTGAAGTCGTTCTTGGCGTTGCTTATGGCGGATTTCAGAAGTTTCGCAATCGGGCTGGCGGATTTTTTGGCCAAAAAATCAAGCTGGGCGATGGCGTCTTGCGCTTTTTTGCCCTTGATCAAACTGGCGACAATCCTTGTTTTTCTGGGCGAGGCTCGATAGTTATTCAATTTTGCCGTGATTTCTTTCATAATTATTTCTTTTCCGCCGGCGCCGCTTTAGCCGCCTGCGCCGACGCTATTTCCGCCTCTTTTTTCTTGGTTTCTATTTCTTTCTGCATCTTGCCTCCATGTTTGACGAATTTTCTCGTCGGGCTGAATTCTCCCAGCCTGTGTCCTATCATATCCTCCGTAATTCTCACTTGGATGAAATCTTTGCCGTTGTGCACGCCAAAAGTAAAGCCTATCATTTCCGGCGATATTTGGGAATCTCTGGCCCATGTTTTAACAACCGTTCCGTCCATCGGCTTTAAAACGCTGATTTTTTTCAGCAGTTTTTCGTAAATATACGGCCCTTTCTTTAAGCTTCTTGACATAAAATTATTTTTTTATTTCTTTTTTCTTCTGGAAACTATGAATACATTGGAATATTTCTTCGGCGTTCTGGTTTTTACTCCCCTTATTCCTTTGCCCCACATATTTTTCACTCGGCTCATACCCCTGGGCTGCCTGCCTTCTCCTCCGCCGAGCGGATGGTCCACCGGATTCATAGCGCTGCCTCTGACGGTCGGCCGGATTCCCAGCCACCTTGACCGGCCGGCTTTTCCGAAATTTCTCAATTTGTATTCTTCGTTGGACACTTGGCCAACGCTAGCCCAAGCTTCCAAAGAAACTTTTCTTATTTCCGAGGAAGGCATTTTAAGCAGGGCGTAGCCGCCGTCGTGAGCCAAAAGCTCGGCATAATTGCCGGCGCTTCTTATCATCTTAGCGCCCGATCTGGGCAAAATTTCTATGTTATAAAGAAATGTCCCCACCGGTATTTTTTTCAAAGGAAGCCTGTTGCCGGGCTTTATGTCGGCTTTCTCGGAAGTTATCACTTTGTCCCCGACTTTCAATCCGGCCGGCAAAAGAACGTATCGCTTGGCTCCGTCGGCATAAAACAATAAGGAAATAAAGCCGGACCGGTTCGGGTCGTATTCAACGGACTTTACCATAGCGGGAATATCTATTTTGTCATATTTGAAATCAATATCTCTGTATGATCTTTTCACCCCGCCTCCTTTGTGCCTGACGGTTATCCGGCCGGCGGAATTTCGGCCGACGCCTCTTTTAAAGCCTCGGGTCAAACTTTTTTCCGGCTCGGTCCGCGTCAAAACATTCCGGTAGGAAACTACCGACATATGCCTTCTTGATGGAGTTGTGGGTTTATAATGTTTCATTTTTCAATCTAAATTGTTATTTTATCGCCTTTTTTCAGGTAAACTACCGCTTTTTTATAACCGGCTTTTTGAGCCCGTCTTCTTCTGATAAAAACCGTTTTCCCGGGAATGTTGATTATCCTTACTTTCGTCGGCTCAACATTGTATTGTTTTTTCACCGCCTGTCTTATCATTATCTTATTGAATTCCGGTTCAATTTTAAAAACATAGGCGTTCTTCTCGCCCAAAAAAGTCGCCTTTTCCGTGATGTGAGGGACAAGACCGAAGGAAACAGTTTTGTTTTTCCCGACGCTTTGGTCGGGACTCCGACCTTGCGTCGGAGCCTCCTTTTCGGTTTCCTCTTTTTTCATTTTTCTTAAAATTGCCATACTAATTAAAATTACCCCTGCCTGCCGTCAGGCAAGCTCCTTGGGGCAACAAATTACTTCCATCATACTACCAAACGCAAAATAAAAGTCAACGGTTATTCCTCTTCCCGCCAGCTTTCTATGGAATATCCGACCGACGGACCGGAGGTGAAAAGCAGATTGGCGATGCCGGTCTCGTAGATAACCTTAGCCGAATTGGATAGTTGGATTTTATGCGCGGAGGCTTCTTTTATAATTATATTGTTGGATAAATATACCAATCCGTGCGGAGCGTACAATAAAACTTTTCCGTTGGCGCTGTTGGACGCCTCAATGGCGGAAGTGCTTCCCCCGCCTTCGGCGTTATTGTTCCGGGAAACCAAAAGAACATAGGACTTATTGCTTCCCGAACCGAAAAACTCAGCCGAATTGCTTATGAATATCCTGCTACTGGAGCTTCTGTTTGTTTCTTTGTCCGCTATTATCGCCGCGCTTTTATCACCCAAAGAAGGATTGATTTTGACCTCCGCCGTATTGCTGAAATTTATATTGCCGGAAACCCAGACTGGGCCGTTTAAAGTAACGACAGCCGAGCCGGAAACGTTCAAATCGCAATTTATTTTTTTCGGGCCGATGGAAACAGCCCCGCTTATGTTGTAAGGGCAAGGAGAGCTGTGAGTACCGCCCGCCGCGGCTTCCGCTTTCCACGCGTCTATTTGGGCGTCGGATATTGGCAAAGAAGAAGTGGCCTGATCGGGACTGCCGGGATAAGAAATTCCGCCAACATCGGTGCCGGAAATAATTTGATAGTGGGCGTCTTTGTCAATGTCGGAATCCCTGATGGTGTGGGCGTAAACCGTGCCAGTGGCGTGAATCCCGTCCGCTAAACCGGAAAGTCCGGCGGAAATAACGTCGCCTTTCACGATGTTGCTGTTATTGCCCACAATCGGCCCGCTGGAAAAAACATTGCCTATAACCTCCGAGGAATTGGACATCACGACTCCTCCTTCTCCCGTCTGCATACCGTAAAAAAACGATGTTCCTCCGCCCGCTTCCAATTTTATTTTTGACCTTCTTATCATTTTGGAAGCGGTGCCGGTCGCAGTTATCTCTTTGTCGCCGCTTATGTCGGCGACGGTGGTTGTGGCGAAAAATCCGTCCAAGGACAAAATTTCAACGGTGTCATAATTTTTTCCTTTTATCATTCGGTAAGCTAAATCTTCCAGCCCCGATTCCGCCAGAAAAAAACTTTTTTTGGATGTTTCAAAGTCTCTAGATGATTTTGATTCTTTGTAAGAAACGGTGTAAGCGCCGGAAACGACAATCATAGACACGAACATAAAAAACACCACCGCCGTTAATATCGCCTGCCCTCCGCACTTTTGACTTTTGACTTTTGACTTTTGACTCATTTTAGTAGCTTTCTCTTAATATCGCCGTGTTATAAAAATTTTCCGTCCTTTCCATTCTACTCCCTTTGGCTTTGGCGGTTAAATTTATCTTGACGGCTTTGGATACGGCAGAAGAAGTGATTTTGTTAAAAATCAGACTGGTTATATCGGTGCTGCTGGCCGTCAGCGCTTCCGAAGCGCCGGAACCTTCTTTGACGAAAATTCCCGTTCCGCTCAAGAAAAATTCTATCGTGGTCGCTAACCCCGAACCATCTTCCGTATTAAGCTTCAATTTTCCCGGACTGGCGGAAAAAATGCTTCCGGCATCGTCAATATTATTAGCCAACCTTATTTCATTGGCCATTCTTTCCATCGCCACCGAAGAAGAAAAATTAAGGTCTCGGGACATTTTCACGCTTGAATAGGACTTCATCATCGCCAAAATTGAACTGACGGCAAACACGGCGACCATTCCCAAAATCGCCACGTAAATCAAGGTTTCCAAAAGCGATGAGCCCAGGGAATTTTTTTTCATAAATTTAATTGGAAAACAAATCGGTTAAATAAAAGGAGGCGCTTTTCGTCGTCGTGCCCGCTCTCCCCCGCCAAGAAACGTTGACTGTCGCTTTTTTCGTCCCGCCATCCAATGTCCCCGAAGCGGCGATATCGTCATTGGCGTTCCTGTAAACATTATTCAAGACGAATTTTCTTTCAAATATCCCGTCAACATAAACATTGTTGCTTGCGGAAATCCAAGTCGTCCCGTTATAAGAAAAATAGTAATTCGTTCCGACGGCAAGGTTGCCGATGCCGGAACTCCAACTTGTGTCTCTTATGATTTTAACGGCATCAACTCCTTCTTCCAGCAAAAAAGAGGCCTGCGTATTTCTAACGCTCTCGCCGACGATTTTTTGCGATAATTGCGAAGCCAGCATCAGGCTGAAAATAAAAATGGAAATAATAGAAACTCCAGCCACGGCTTCTATCAGCCCTATTCCTATCGACATTCGATGTCGATAGGAATTATAAATGTTTTTTTTCATTGGATATTGGCGATGCCTGTGGCCTTGACGCTTATGGTCTTGTATTTATTATTGTCCGACTTAAGCCTCACTCGCAAGGAACCGTAATTGCCAGTTTTGCCGGTCAGTTTTTGAAACACAATGTCCGCTCCGCCTCCGTTTAAAGAAATATCACTGATTTCCACCAAAGGAGACAGGAGCGTTTCTATATTGGAAGAGTTCGGCTCCGCAAAGATGTCTCCTTTGAAAAGCACCGCCCGGCTCGCTTCAAGGTGAACGCCGAATCGGGAATAATCTTCCGAGGAAACGGTTTTAACTCTGGCTTCGTTTATCACCGACAAAATCCGGTCGGCGGAAATGTCCACGGTTTTACTGTTCCTGAAAGAAGAAAAGGAAACGACAATGCCCGCAACCAAAACCGCTCCAATGGCAATTACCGCCATCATTTCAATCAGCGAAAAACCTCTCTGTTTTGTTTTTTGAAAATTGAAAATTGAAAATTGAAAATTTTTCATTATATTCCGTTCATCATTGAATACATCGGCTTGATCATAGACAAGGCGAAGAAGCCGACGGCGGCGCCTATAAAAATCATCAAAATCGGTTCTATGATAGTGGCCATATTTTTAGTCGCTTCGGCCACTTCTTCTTCGTAAAAAACAGCTATCTTTTCCAGCATTTCCGATATCTTGCCCGTTTCCTCTCCGACCGCCATCATTTCCCCTAGAAGAACGGGGTAAATCTTTGTCGCTCCTTTGAACGAGTTGGAAATCGGAACGCCTTTTTGGACATCATCCATCGCTCTTGCCACGACCTTTTTATATTTATCGTTTTGAAGCACGTCTTTAGTGATGGCAAGCGCTTCCACCACATTGACTCCGGAAGAGATAAGAGAGGCCAAAGTCCGGCTAGTTCTGGCCGAATTTATTTTTTTGACAATGGGAGAAATCAGCGGGGTTTTCAAAAAAATATTGCCCAAAAATATTTTCCCTTTTTCCGTTCTTAAAAACCAGAGGGCGGAAAAAATAACGGCCAAGAAAAAAACAATAACCAAGTAAATATGTTTCGTGACAAAATCGCTTATAAAAATAATCACTTGGGTGGAAAGTGGCAAATCAACATTCAGCTCTTTGAAAGTGGCCACCAGCGTGGGCACGACGTAAATAAACATAAAAACGCCGATCAAAACCATAGCTATCAAAATTATGGCGGGATACATCATCGCCCCTTTGACTTTTCTCATCAATATGTAATCCTTTTCCAATTGCAATCCGGCCAAGCCCAGCGATTCGCTCAACTGCCCGCTCTCTTCTCCTGTTTTGACCATAGCGACAAAGAGTTTGGAAAAAATTTTCGGGAACTTTTTCATCGCCCCGCTTAAAAAATCTCCTTTTTTGGCGTCATTCATCAGAGAAATTATCGTTTGGCCGAAATATCTGTTGCCCGTCTGACGGCTTAATATCTCCAGCGCCCTGGTGATGGGCAAGCCGGCGGAAAGCATCACTCCTAGATTTTTGGCGAACATTATTTTGTCCGCGCCTGAAACAAGGCCAAATCTGGACAAGAAAGAGGCCGAGCGGGACTTTTCGTTTTTTTCCTTAACGAGCGTCGGGATATAGCCCTGCTCTCTAAGCTTCACGGCCAAATCAGTCTTGCTGGAAGCTTCCATTGTTCCGCTTGTTTCTTCTCCTGTTATTTTCTTGGCCTGATATTTATACAACATATTTTTAGACCACCAAGGTTTAACCTTGCGGCAAGGTTAAACCTTGGTGGTCAAGCAATCATTCGCTGGTTACTCTTAATATCTCCTCAATCGTGGTTATGCCTTGGACACATTTGACGATACCGTCTTCCAGCATCGTCATCATTCCTTCTTTTTTGGCCTGCTTTTCTATGTCATCGGAAGTGGCGTTGGCCATAATCAGATTTCTTATTCCTTCGCTCACTCTCAAAATTTCGTGCGCGCCCACTCTGCCTTTGTAGCCTTCCGGACAATCTTTGTCCAAGGACGGCTTGTAAAAAGGAACCTTGCTCCAATCGGAAATTTTGCCCGTTATTTTTTCTTTGGCTAAAAAATCGGCCACCCTGTCCAAATCAACTTCTTTAGACAATCTTTCCAACTGCTGGCCGCTTAGAAAATATTTTTCTTTTCCGGAACAAAGCGTTCTGACCAGCCTTTGAGCGATAATGACATTGACCGTGGAGGCCATCAGAAAAGGCTCCACCTCCATATCCAGAAGCCGAGGCACGGCGCCGGCGGCGGAATTGGTATGCAGAGTGGAAAGAACGAGGTGGCCGGTCAAAGCGGCGTTGACCGCCAGCGAAGCCGTTTCGTTGTCTCTTATCTCTCCGACCATGATGATATCCGGGTCCTGCCTGACCAGCGACCTTAATCCGTTGGCGAAAGTAAAACCGATATCCGGCTTGACTTGCGTCTGGTTGATTCTGGGAATCTGGTATTCTATCGGATCCTCAATGGTGGAAATGTTGACATCGGGAGTATTCAAAATATCCAAAGCGGTGTAAAGAGTCGTCGTTTTGCCCGAACCGGTCGGGCCGGTGACTAAAATCATGCCCGTCGGCCGATTGATAGCCCAGTGCATATCCTCAATCTGGCCGGAAAGAAATCCCAGAGTTTCAAAACTGAAGCCTTTGGAATTTTCCAAAAGAATTCTCATCACTATCTTCTCTCCATTGTAAACCGGCAAAACGGAGACGCGAAAAGAAACTTTGTCTTCCGCCGTTTCAATCTTGAACCGGCCGTCCTGGGGCAGGCGCTTTTCGTCTATTTTGAGATTGGACAATATTTTAATTCTGGCGGTGATGCCCGGAGCGGTGTTTTTGGGCAAAACCATGGTGTCGCGGAGAAGACCGTCTATCCTGTATCTGACCAGCACCTCTTTTTCCATCGGCTCAATGTGGATATCGCTGGCTCTCTGCAAAATGGCGTGCTTTAAAAGAGTGTCCACGATTCTGACGATGGGAATGTCTTCGGCTAATTTTTTAAGGTCGCCTTCGCTCCCTCCTTCCCCTTCGCTGGAACTCACGACTTTTAAAGATTCTGCTTCTTTTTTGACGATGTCGCTAAACTCGGCTTGCAGGCTTTCTTGATATTGGGAGAGCGCCGATTTTATGGATTTGCTGTTGGTCAGGCGGGGTAAAATCTTGGAAGTGGCTTTCTTTTTTATGAAATCAATCGTGCCCAAATCTTCCGGGTCAAGCATCGCCACTTCCAATTCGTCTTTGTTTTTCCTGTAAGCCACGATGTTGTGATTTCTGGCGATTGGTTCCGGAATAAGGCTCAAGACCGCGAAATCTATTTTTTCCTTTTCCAGTCCCACGAAAGGGATTCCCAAGATGTAAGCTTCCAGCCTTCTTAGGTCGTCTTCGGAAATTTTTCCGCCGCTGACTAAAGCTTCTCCCAAATCTTCTCCCGTTTTTTTGATATTCCTCTCCGCTTCGGCGATGTCTTTGCTAGTGATAAGCCCGCTGTCCAAAAGAAACAATTTTAATTTTTTAGTCTCAACTTTCATAGGCTGTTTTATTGTAGCATTTGACACAAAACAAGAAAGTGTATATCATTCAATCGTATCCCGTTTCCGTCAAAGGAGCGGGCGATTTACTAAAAAGATATAAAGATTAAGAAAACAAATATATGGATTTAAAAGCTCTGCAGGCCGCCTTACAGCAATTGGAAACGGAAAAAGGCGTATCCAAAGACAAAATAATAGCGACTATTGAGGACGCTCTTTCAGCCGCCTACAAAAAAGATTTCGGCAAAAAAAGCCAGATAGTCCACGCCAAATTCAACCCGGAAAGCGGCGAGATGTCGTTTGTCCAGGCCAAGTATGTGGTTGACGAATCAATGCTGAAAACGGAAGAAGACACCAGCGATGAAAACGACGAAGAGGAAGTTAAGGAAGGAGAGGTAAAAAAAATCCGCTTTAATCCCGAGCATCACATAATGCTGGAAGAAGCCCGAAAGATAAAAAAGAACGCCAAGTCCGGCGACGAGATAACTTTCCCTTTGGAAACAAAAGAAAATTTCGGCATGGTAGCGGCGCAAACCGCCAAACAGGTCATCATCCAAAGAATAAGAGAGGCGGAAAAAGAATCAATCTACGGCGAATTCAAAAAACGCCAAGGAGAAATAATCAGCGGAATCGTCCAAAGGATGGAAGGCGGCAATGTGTTCGTGGATTTGGGCAGAGCCACCGCCATTCTCCCCCGGGAAGAGCAGATAAGAGGGGAAAGATACAGAATAGGAGAAAGGACTAGGGCGTTGCTTTTCTTGGTGGAAGAAACTCACCGCGGGATAAATTTATTTCTTTCCCGCTCTCATCCGAAATTCATCGCCAAGCTGTTTGAAATAGAAATTCCGGAAATTTCCAGCGGGGCGGTGGAGATAAAAAACATCGCCCGGGAAGCCGGATCCCGATCAAAAATAGCCGTTGTTTCCAAGCAGGAAGGGATTGACCCGGTCGGCTCGTGCGTCGGGCAAAAAGGCGTCAGGATAAGCACCATTATTTCCGAGCTGGGCGGAGAAAAAATAGACATTATAGAATGGTCGGACGATCCGGAAGAACTTATCGGCAACGCCCTTTCCCCGGCCAAAATAATTGAAGTCAAGGCCAACGAGAAAACGAGGGAAGCGGAAGTGACCGTGGACGAAGACCAGCTTTCGCTGGCTATCGGCAAGATGGGCCAAAATGTCCGCTTGGCGGCCAAGATAACCGGCTGGAAAATAGACATCAAATCCAAAGCCGGAGAAGTCGTGGCTCAAGCCAACGAAGAAGGAGAAGTGACGGAAACAAAAAAAGAATAATTACAAGATCAGGATTGCGAAATCCGTAAAAATAAAAACATGTCATTGCTAAATGTAAAAATTGGAGACAAGGCGCCGGAGATATTCAACGCCGTGGTGGAGATTCCCAAAGACAGCCAGAATAAATACGAAATAGACAAGCAAACGGGAATGGTTTCTCTTGACCGTGTTTTGTATTCCCCAATGCATTATCCGGCCGATTACGGATTCATCCCCGAGACAAAAGCCGAAGACGGCGACCCGGCCGATGTGATGATTTTGGGAAGCGACCCGCTGTTCCCCGGGTGCGTCGTCAGGGTAAGACCGATAGGCCTGCTCAATATGATTGACGCCGACGAGCAAGACAACAAAATCCTCGGCGTGCAGGCCGACAATCCCCGCTTTGACAGCATCAAAGACATTTCCGACATAGAAAAATTCCACACTCACCACCTGAAAGAAATCGCCCACTTCTTCCAAACCTACAAAGAGTTGCAGGGCAAGAAAGTGGAAATTCTCGGCTGGGAAAACGCCGCCTCCGCCAAAAAAGAAATAGCCAAAGCGAGGAAGATGTATTTATAGTTCTTTGACCGCTTGTTTTTTGCGGTAATTCAAATCGTCAAGAACTTCTATGGCCACCGCCGCCAAAGGAATCGCCAAAAGCAGGCCGAAAAATCCGCCGATTTGAGCGCCGATAACCAAAGCCAAAATAACCATAATGGAAGGCACCCCCACGATTTTCCTCACCACCAGCGGATAAATAAGATGATTTTCAAACTGCTGGATGATGATATACAAAATGCCGACTTCCAAAGCTAAAAAAGGGCTTTGAACCAGAGCGACCATTACCGGCGGAATGGCCGATAAAATAGGCCCGAATATCGGTATCAGCTCAAAAATCGCCGCCAGCAAAGCGAAAGTCAAGGCGTATTCAACTTGCAACAAAGTAAGCCCGATATATACCAAAACTCCGACGATAAACCCGAGCAGTATCTGACCCTGAAGCCATAACCCGATTTTCTTTTTCCATCTCTGCCATAAGCCGACGGCGTAATTTTCGTGCCTGGCCGGAATGACTATCTTCAAAAAATTCTCCACCCCGTTCTCCTGCATTGACAGATAAAAAGACAGGACAATTACAAGAATAAACGAAACCGCTCCGCCTGCCGCGGCGGAGGCGATGCCGAAAAATCCGGTGGAAAAACTGCTGACATAATCGGCTATGTTGGCCAAGAAACCGCCTAGAGCGTCTCTGGCAAAATAGGGCAAGTTGCCGAAAATCTTGTCCACCGTTCCGGCCTCAAACGGCTTTTCCAAGTAAGCCGGAAATTTGTCGGCGAAAGAAGTCAGTTCTTTGAAGGTATTCGGGATGATAAGATAAAACATTCCTCCGAGAAAAGAAAAAGCGATCAGATAAACGATAATGACGGCCAAAACTCTCGGGATTTTTCTTTTCTGAAACCAGGTGGCGGCCGGATCCACTCCAGACGCAATAACCAAAGAAAACAAGACGGACATCATTATGTCTCTGATAAAATACAGAAAAGCGACCATGATAAGCGTGGCTATTATCTTGATAACCGTGCCAGTCGTAATCGTTATTGAAAATTTTTTATCGTTCATTTTATCCTAACATCAAGGTTTAACCTTGATGTTATAAATCGGCTAATATTTTCTTATAAAGCTTGTTTATTTTTTCGCCCTCATCGTGCCTTCCTATGACCGACAGGTTTAATTTTTCCGGCCTAAACAATTCTTCGGCGATTTTTAAAACATCTTCTTTTTCCACCGCTTCTATTTTCTTCAAAATGTCCGATGGTTGTTTAATTTCATTATAGAATAATTCTTGCCCCGCCACAAAATGGGCTATCTCGTCAGAGGCTTCAAATCTCAAGGCGGTCTGTCCTCTCAAATAACTTTTGGCAGAATCCAAATCGTTGGAGGATATGTCGCCCTTTTTTATTTTGGAACAAATTGAAACGATGTTTTCAACCACTGCGCCAAGCTTGTCATGTGGCACGCCGGCGGCCATTCCCAAGTAACCGCAGTCTCTAAGCTGGTCGCTCCAGGAATAAACATAGTAAGCCAGGCCGAGTTTTTCCCTTATTTCCGAATATAAGCGGGAAGACGAGTTGCCTCCAAGCAAGATGGAAAGCAAATCTAAGACGTATCTTTTCTCATCATACATATCATAAGCCCTGACGGCCAAAGCCAGATGAGTTTGGTCGGTTTCTTTGCTGAAAATTTTAACTTGCGTTTCTTTTTGAAATATTTTAGCTTTGACAAAACTTTTGTTTTTCCCTTTTTTAACCGGACCGAAAGCCCGGCTTATCTTGGCGAAAACTTTTTCTTTGTCAAAATTTCCCGCCGCTACGACCGTCATATTTTCGGAAAGATAATTTTCCGCCTCGTAGTTTATAATGTCTTCCCTTTTTATTGACGCCACCGATTTTTTGCTTCCGGCGATATCCCAGCCGACTGGCTGGTCGCCAAAAACGATGTTTTCCAAATTTTCTTGGGCTTTCAGGCGCGTATTGTCGTTGCGCATATCTATTTCCTGAAAAATAACGTTTCTTTCTTTTTCCACTTCCTCTTCTTTAAACAACGGTTCCAGCAAAATATCGGAAACAATATCTAGGGCGATGTCAAAATCTTTGGCGGAAGTTTTGACCCAGAAACCGGTCGCTTCTTTGGTGGTAAAAGCGTTGTGGTCGGCTCCTATTTTGTCCAACTCTCTAACAACTTGCCCCGGCTCCGGCCGGCTCTTGGTGCCCTTGAAAAACATATGTTCTAGAAAATGCGAAACGCCGTTGATTTTTTTCATCTCGTATCTTGAGCCAACACCGACTAAAACCAAAAGCGTCACCGCCTCGGTGTTGCTCATCGGAGCCAAAACCACTCTCAACCCGTTATCCAAAACTTTTTTCTCAAAATTTATCATTTAAATCAATTTTTTTACGAGCACGAGATACTCTTTGAAGTCATTAAAATTATTTTTTAGTTTTTCTATGAAAGTGTTTTTGTCTAAACTGTCATATTTGTGAACTATTCTGTTCCTTAACCCCACAACAGGAGCAATTTTAATGGCAAAATCTTTAGACAGCAGGTTGTTGTCCGCCAATGTTATAAAAGTGCTCTGCAAATCATCCGGAACAATCAACTTCTTCTCTCTTATAAAATGAATATTTATATCCAGAATAGTGTCAACTATCAACTGCAATAATCTTTCAGCCGTGTGGTATTTGAAGTAATCTTTTTTTATTTCCTCATCAGACATTTTCGTTACTATGGGTTCAAGCTCCGCCAAATACTCAACAACTTGATTTATCTTTTTCTCAACCAATTCTTTGTCAAACATATTTTAATTCTTTTTTGTATTGGTTAATTTTATAATTCAAATATTCCGACCTCAAATTAAAAAGTTTTTTAGTTTCAAAATATTTTCTAATTGCATTTATCACAAATTCGTTAAATAACGATCTTCTTGATTCGTGCGCGATAATAGCACTGTCCGCTATTTCTTTTTGAAGAAGCGGTGGAGCGTTTCTTAAAGAAACCAGATCAACAAAATTTGTTTTAAAAATTTGCATAAGCGCCACAGAAATTGCGCTTTCTTCCATCAAGTCAAGCGGTTTTTCAGATAAATAAGCGATATCGACATCGCTTTTAGCGTGCGCTTTTCCAGTAACTTGCGAACCAAAAAGCAACACCAAAGAAAGTCCGTATTTATCGGCTAATTTCGCAATTTTTGGTTTTATTTTTTCCATATCCATGTGGTCTAACAATAGCACACCAAAAAATTTTAGGCAAAACACCTCGACATCGGATGTCGAGGGGAGTTAATAAATATATTCCTTCAGCAAACTTATTAATTCGCTTATCTTTATCCTCTCCTGTTTCCCTGTGTCCCTGTCGCGGACGGTAACGGTGTCGTCTTCCAAAGTGTCAAAGTCTATCGTCACGCAATAGGGCGTGCCAATTTCGTCCTGGCGGCGATAGCGTTTGCCGATGTTGCCGTTGTCGTCAAAAACTATCGGCCGGATTTCTTTTTTTAATTCTGTAAAAACTTCTCTGGCCTTATTCACCAATTCCGGCTTATTTTTCAAAAGCGGAAATACCGCCGCTTTTACCGGCGCGATGCTTGGCTTTAATTTAAGAAAAACTCTCGCCTCTCCGCCGAGCTCGTCTTCCATGTATGCCTCACAAAGAACGGCGAGAATTGCCCTATCCAAACCGAAAGAAGGTTCAATACAGTGAGATGTAAATCTTTCTTTCGTCTCTTCGTCGTAATACAATAAGTCAGCGCCGCTTTTGTTTATATGAGCGGACAAATCAAAATCAGTCCGATACGCCAATCCAAGAAGTTCTTTTCTGCCGAAAGGATAATCAAACTCAAAATCTATGGTTCTTTTGGAATAATGCGCCCTGTCTTCCGCCGGCACTTCAAGCTCGTGAATACTGCCCCCGCCAAGACCGATATCAGAAAGCCATTTCAAAATTTCCATCCTAAAATTTTCAAAAATTTTTTCCCACTCGCTTTCTCTCGTGAAATACTCTATTTCCATCTGCTCAAATTCCCTCGCCCGGAATAGAAAGTCCCTAGGAGATATTTCATTCCTGAAAGCTTTGCCAATTTGAGCCATGCCAAACGGCAATCGGGGATGAAAAGAATCCATCACATTTTTGAAATTGACGAACATGCCCTGAGCAGTTTCCGGTCGAAGATATGACGCGAAACTTTTGTCTTCCACTGGACCAACGTTGGTCTTGAACATCATATTGAACTTGCTTTCTGGCAACCATGTTCCAAATTTTCCGCATTCTGGACATTCTTTCGGTAATTCCAGTTTGCCAGTTTCCGTATTTCCTTCACTTATATGATCCGCTCTAAATTTCTTACGGCAATTCTTACATTCAACAAGAGGGTCGGAAAAACCGGCGATATGGCCTGACGCTTCCCAAACTTTCGCGTTCATAAGAATCGCCGCGTCTACGCCGTACATATCATCTCGCTCTTCAACAAACTTTTTCCACCACGAATTTTTTATGTTATTTTTGAGCGTCAAACCCAAAGGACCGTAATCCCAAGTGCCAGCCAAACCCCCGTATATTTCCGAACCAGGATACACAAACCCCCTCCTTTTGCACAGCGATATTATTTTTTCCAATTTGTTTGATTCTTGCATTGTTTTATTCCCTTACCTTGTCGTCGCCGCCTTTGGCTTGCGGGTCGCCGCTTAATTTTATGGTCAAGGCCGGAATTTCGGCGGAAATGTTTTCCTCGGTAAATGTGTCGCGCGCTTCTACAAAGGCTTTATTTACCAAAACCGGCGTTTCTCCAATTTGCGCAAGGTTGGGCGAAAAAGAAACTTGGAAAGACACTTCTTTGGCCGGCATTATTATGCCCGTTCCGGCCGGCACTTCTCCGATATTCCAAGTAAGCGCGGCATTTTTTTCGTCAAACTGCAAATCGGAATCTTCCGGATTTACCAATCTTTCCTTGCTGACATAGGGCGGTAAAGAAGCGGTTATTTTAGCCCCTGACAAATCATTGGCGTTGTTGGCCAATGACCAGACAATGGTATAGGTTGTTTCTGTTCCTATTTTGGGAGGAACTTCGCCGGAATTTTGGAACGGTCCGGAATAATGCAAAGTTTTTCCCGCAACTTGAAGCCTTGAACCTATTTTTATTTCTTTTTTCGCGCTGTCTTCTATTTGCTTGTTTTCAAATTCATCGGATGTTCCGAAGCCTATTATTTTCGCTTCCACGCTGACAGAAAAATTTTTGTCGCCCTGCTTGTAAATCGGCAAAGGATTTTTTACGGAAAAACCGAGCTGGGCTTTCCCGGAGCTTCCCGGGGCGATGGAGATAAGGTCTTTCAAGCTGGCGGAATTCCACACCGCCTTATTGTCGTAACTTCTGTAAGCTCCTTTGGTTACGGAGACGGATCTTTGGTCGTAAGCCTCGCCTTTTATTTCCAATTCAATTTGGGCATCCTTTATGCTTGAAGAAAGATTATTCACCCACCCCAAATCAACTCTTATCATTTCTCCGGCATAGGCCGTATTGGCGGAATCGTCTTTTCCGTTGATGGAAACCGATAAATTAAGCGGAGATTTTTTTATGGCCACTTTTTCCGAAGCCGTTCCAAAAGGCTTGAGGCTTCCGTCGTCGCCCATTGTCCCGACGGCCGCCGTGAAAGTCCTCTCTTCGGAATTTTCCCCTTTAATCGTTCCTTCCACGGTTATGTCGCTTTTTTGCGAAGGGCCGATATCGCCCAATGTCCAGACATTATCGCCTTTGCTCGGACTTGGCTCGGCGCCGTTAAACCGGAAGCCGGGCGGATACTTCATTTCCATTTTTAAATTTTTGGCCGCAGATTCGGAGTTGGAAATAATGGCTACTTTAATGGAAATTTTCTGGCCGGAAACGGCATTTTTGGGCGCGACTAAAGACAAACCCAGAGGCGACTTGGAAATTTTGACGGAATAATCTTTGCTTTTGACGAAAGTGGCGTTGGACTCCGCAAATCGGTATTCCAAATTGGCGATTATTTTCTTCTCCTCGTTTTCCAAGCCGAAAAAAACAATATCCAATGATTTGTTTACCGCCGCTCCCGGCTCCAAATCTTCCAATGGTATGCGGATGCGGGTTAAAGAAGAGCCTTCGGCCGAATATGTGTTAGCCGGAAAATCAAAAATCAAATCGGCCGCTTCCAAAGAAACGCTGTTCTGGTTTCTAATCGTGAAATTAAATCTGGCCGGCTGTCCGCCGTCCACATAAATCGGCCCGTTGGCATCAATGGAAACGTTGGAGGAAGAAATTATATTGCCTCCGGAATATATAAGGTAAGCCGCCGCCCCGCCCGCCAAAACGACAAAAACAACAAGCAAATAAACAAAAATTTTCAAGCGCTTGAAAATGCCGTTTTTAAGGATAGGGAAATCGCTCATATCCTTTTTTTCCGTGTCTTCTTTTTGCCAATACATACTGGTTTGATTTTCTTCTTGGCGCAGAGTTTCTCTTTTAAGCCGGTCGGAAAATTTTCGGCCTTTTTGATATAATTTTTTCTTTAATTTTTCAAGATTATCCATAGCCATAAACTTTACAAACTTTCGACTTTATAGACTTTATGAGCTTGTTTATCATAGCATACTTTCTTTTATGGCTCTATTTACGGCCAAAACGGTTTCTTTTTTGGTCTTCGGCAAATCCGCCATATAGCCCAGTTCGCGCAGTATTTTTGCGTTAAAACTTATTTCCCAATCTTTTAAATCTTTTTCTTTTGTTTTATTTTCAAACAAAGCCAAAAACAAACCTTTCAGTTCTTGCCAGACAAAATCGTTTCGCTCCTGTCCTTTTATCATTCTTAAAAGAAGGACGGCAATGCCGGAAAATTTTCCGGCAAGTTTTATGTTTTTCGCCTGGCAAATATCTTGCGCATCCACAATTTTCCAAAATTCTCTTGAAGACATCAGCGCGAATTTGCCGCAAGAAAAAAGGTTAAGCCCGCCGCGAAGTTTTGACTTTTCAAGACGGATGCCTTTGGCGGACGCCATTATCATTCCGAATTTTTCGGTATAAATCCAAAACAATCTGTCCGCCTCGCCAAAATCTTTTTTCTTGAGAATTATCCCCTCGGTCAAATAAATTTGATGCGCCATAATAATAAATATTACACCTTTTTATATTTTATCAAAAATATGAAGCGGCTCCATACAAAACAAATAACTATCTAAGGACACTTTCCTGCGATAGCAAAAAAGTGTCCACAAAAGAATAATATTAAGGTATAATAACCTTTGCATGCATTGATAAAATGTAAATAAACATTATTAACTATAACAAACATGCTCATGATAAAATTTAAAAAATCAACAATCGCGAAAGGCATCTTGTCGGTATTGGCGGTCGGCGGAGTGATAACTATTGCCGCAATTGCTCCAAATTCTCTGCAGATGCTAAAAATGTTTGGAGTAAACAAGAAACGATACAAATCGCAAAGTGTTTATAAAACCCTCAAAAGAATGGAAAAACAAAACATCATTAAGATAATTAAGGAAACGGACAATAAAACGATAATTTCCATCACCAAAAACGGCAAAAAGAAAATAATTGAATACAACATAGACAATATGGAAATAAAAAGACCGGCAAAGTGGGACGGCAAATGGCGAATAATTTCCTTTGATATCCCGGAAAAGCGAAAAATTGCCAGAGAAGCGTTGAGAATGAAATTAAAAGATTTTAATTTTTATCATTTGCAAAAAAGCCTGTTTGCCTATCCGTTCCCATGCAAAGACGAGATTGATTTTGTGTCTGAAATATTTAAAATACAAAAAAATATCACCTATTTTGAGACATTGTGTATCAGTGATGAACTCGCCATGAAAAAGTATTTTAACCTTATTTGAATTTGTGATATCAATTTAATAAAACAAAAATCCGAAAAATAAAGTCCGAAGACACTTTTTTGCTATCGCAAAATTTTGTCCTTGATGACGATTATGTCCGTATGTTTGTTTCTGTTTTATGTCTCTATCTTCGCTTTTTGTTTTTATTAAATTTTTAGGGATAGTTATGGTATTCATTATTTTTATGGTATCAACAACACCCAAAAAGGTCAACATCATTACCAATTTAAAAAATATAGAATTTCTTCTTTATCGGCCGTATTCCTTAATGATCGATTCATACTCCGAAATAATGGCGACTGGTAAGTTTTTTTTGAAGACTGAGAGTAAAAATTTTAACTGATGTATTCGCAAATCAAATTTATCATCCGGAAATTGAGCAAGGTATTTTGCCCCAATTTTTATCATTTTTATCATTTCTTCGTCTCTCGGTTTTTCATCTCTCTCAAAAGATGTCTCCTTGTTTTGTTCTTCTTCCGTAATATCGTGATAATACAAAGCGGGCGCATAAATAAGATTCCACAATTCTGCTACTGTGAAATTGAAATTGGTTTCTGAAGCGTTTATCATTTCCAGAACTGTTTTATTGGTCATCCAATATGTCTCCGCTTGAATTGAAGCGATTTCTTTTCCAACACGACTGTCAACTGACTGAATCCCTAAATCTTGATATTCCTTTTTAAGCAACTCTCTTTGTTCCCGAGAAGATGAACGCTGAACCAGTCCACCGTATATCATACGCTGAAGGCCTTTTAGCACACCCTCTGGGTGCGGAACTTTTTCCGCAAGCAATAAGCCAACCTGACCAATAGAACCCATACCGGTCAAAGCTTCATTGATATCATTTCTGTTTTTAAAAATATTTTCAAATGACACCCCAATCTTTGGATTGTCAAAAAAATCGTCTATCCAATGCGCGCCGTAAACAAGATACGATTTGACGATAATTTCGCGCGGGTTGTCTTTTGAGGTAATTCCCACAATAAATGCCTGCACTTCTATATCTGAATAAACATGGACATCGCTAGTCTCTATGCCAAGTTTATTTAAATCAAGCATTTTGAGATCGCTGATAAAATTATTTTCTCCTTCTCTCACGAAATGCAAAATATTTTCCCAGTTTGGCACTTCGTCGTATAGCGTTTCCAGTTTTGGAGCTAATTTTTTTTCAAAATTATTATTTTCCATCATTTCTGGCATAGAAATTTGTTTTTGATAAATTAAATAAAATTTAACGCCCCTATCTTCGCCTTTATCACAAAGTCGTCGGTAGAGATTTCCTGTCCATCTTCCATAGCGGCATTGAATTCCAATTTCTCTATGCCGGCTGATTTTTTGATTTCAGTGGCGAATTTTTCCATAAATTCTCTGGCTTGAATTTCAGCTTGAACATACAAAACGATTTTCTGGCCGGGATTCAAGCCGGATTTTTTTCTCAAATCTTGCAAGCCGCGAATCAAATCTCTCAACTCCCCTTCTTCTTTGAGCTCGGGCGATATTTCCGTGTCCAATTCAACCTCGCCTAAAATTTTATCGTCAAAAATAATCTCTTTGACATTTAACTCGTCTTTGATCAGTTTTAGTAAATCTTCATTATTTTTTAGACCTGCCTCGCTGGCAGGCAGGTTTGAGATTTGAGATTTTATTTTGAGCGAAGCGACCGGCTGTCTCACTTTTATATTCGCCTTTGCTCTCGCTTCAAGCCCAAGCGAAACAATTTTTCTAATCTCATTCATATCTTCTATTATTTTTTCTCCAGATTTGAGACCTGCCTCGCCGGCAGGCAAGTTTGAGATTTGAGATTTTATTTTGAGCGAAGCGAGTGTCCATTCTTCCAAATGCACGCTTTCTTTCTCTCCCGCCCCGACGCCCTTATAAATCGCTTCCGCCATAAACGGCATAATCGGCGCAATGAGCTTGGCCAGTTCGTTTAAAACTTCTCTCATTGTCGCCAAAGAAAACTGTTTATCCTCACCCAAAACCGACATCCGATGTCGGTTCCCAAAACCGACATCGGATGTCGGTTTTGATTCTGTTTTCACTCTTTCACGAGATCGCCTCACATACCAAGTGGAGAAATCGCTCGCAAAATCCTTGATTGGCCGGCTGGCTTTTACGGTATCGTATTTTTCCAAACCGCCAGTCACTTCTAAAATCAGGCGGTTGAGCTTGGCCAAAATCCATTTGTCCAGCGCGTTTTCGCTTTCATGAGCCTTTGTTTTTCCGTCATATTCCGCCTTATATAAATCGTAAAATTTAAAACTATTCCAAAGAATATTTATGATTTTCCCGTGAGTTTCTTTTAATTCCAAGTCTGAAAAACTGACGTCTTCCGCTTGCATCACGGGACTGGCCATTAGGTAATAACGCAAAGCGTCCGCTCCAAACTTGTCCATATTGAGCATCGGGTCGGTGTAATTGCCTTTGGACTTGGACATTTTTGTCCCGTCTTTCCCTAAAATATTCCCCGTGGAAATCACATTCTTGAAACTCACATCGCCGAAAAGCATGCCGGCGATGGCGTGCATATAGTAAAACCAGGTTCTGGTCTGGGCGATGTATTCAGCGACAAAGTCTCCGGGAAATCTTTTTTCAAACTGGCCTTTGTTTTCAAACGGATAATGATACTCGGCGAACGGCATAGAAGACGACTCAAACCAGCCGTCCAGAACTTCCGGCGTTCTTTTCATCTCGCCGCCGCAATCCGGGCAAACAAGCTCCACTTCATCTATATACGGCCGGTGCAGATCAAGGGTGAAGTTTTTATTATGAGGTAATGGAACAAAAGGCAATTCCATAAAATCGCCTTTGTCTATAAAATCACCTTTATTTTCCCTCGCCTTAGTAGCCTCTTTTTCGTTTAAGCCTTTTGCTACCGAATACAATATCCATATCGGGTCTCCATGACTGACAACTAAAATATTTTTGCTTGAATATTTTTTTTCAACATCATATAAAAATTCGCCCGTTCTTTTCCTGAGATCATTAAAACTTTCTCCCCCTTGCGCAATCTCGGTAAAACTCAAAAGATCTTTACACTCTTCAACAGGTCTGCCATCAAAAACCCCCCAATCCATTTCCGATAATCTTTTATCGCTGATTATGTTTTCTTTAGCCAATCCGATTTTTTCCGCCACAATAAAAACCGTTTCTTTGGTTCTTTCAAACGGGGAATAAAATATCAGGTCTATTTTTTGCCCCGCCAATTTTTCGGCGGAAGTTTTTACTTGTTCTTTCCCTTTTTCTGTTAACGGATACTTATGGCTGTTTTCCAGCTTGGAACTGATGGTATTTTTCTCATTGCTTTCCGCCCAGCCGTGTCTCATCACGAAATATTTATTGCCGGATTTTTTAGTATATTTTTTCAACTCTTCAACGGAGCCAATTAAAATTTCTTTCCCGCAAGAAACTTTTTCTGATTTTAGATTTGAGATTTTAGATTTTAGATTTTGTTGGCACTTCCAAATCGGCAATGGCGAAGCCCAATATCTGTTGCGGGAGATGTTCCAGTCCGGCGCCCCTTCCACGATATTCAAAAATCGCCCGCGCTTAAGATGTTCCGGCTGCCAATTTATTTTTTCATTCAGCTGAATCAGCCTGTTTTTCACTTTTTGGATATTGATAAACCACGAGGAAAGCGCGCTGTAATAAAGAGGAGTTTCGCAACGATGGCAATGCGGATAGGAGCGGGTATGCGATTGTTTGGCAAAAATCAATCCTCTTTCTTCCAAATCTTCTTTGATATATTTCTCCCCTTTTTTGAGATAAAACCCTCTGACTATTTCCGGCGCGTTGTCATTATAATGTCCGCTTTGGTCCAAAAGCGGAATTATCGGCAAAGCGTATCGGACACCGACATTGTAATCGTCTTCCCCGTGCATCGGAGCGATATGGACAATGCCCGTGCCGTCTTCCGTGTTTACAAAATCGGCCGAAACGACATAATGCGATTTTTTGCCCGAATTTTTTACCTCCGGAATTTCGTAAACCCTCACACCTGTTCCACTGGAAGCGGAACAGGTGTGAGGGTAAAGCGGTTCGTATTCCAAGCCGACAAGTTTTTTTCCTTTAAATTCTTGCGAAATTTTATACCCTTCTTTTAAAACCGCCAATTTTTCTTTGGCTAAAATATAATTTTCTTTACCCTGTTCAACCAAACAGTAATCAATTTCTTCCTTTACCGCCAAGGCAACGTTGCCGGGCAATGTCCACGGCGTAGTCGTCCAAGCCAAAAAGTAAGTATTTTCCGGCAAGTTGTGTTTTTCCGGATTTTTAACTTTGAATTTTACCGTTACCGCTTCTTCCGTCACGGTTTTATAACTATTGTCCATCGCCACCTCCGCTTTGGCCAAAGGGGTTTCGCATCTCGGACAATACATCAAAACTTTCCGCCCTTCATATATAAGCTCTTTGTCCCACAGCTGTTTGAGCGCCCACCAAACGCTTTCCATAAACGAGTTGTCCATGGTCATATAGGCGTTGTCAAATTCCACCCAGCGGCCGATTCTTTCTATGTATTCTTTCCAGGCGTCGGCGGTTTCCAAGACCGCGGATCGGCAAGTTTCGTTGAATTTTTCCACCCCCATCGCCTCAATGTCTTTTTTGCTCTTGAGTCCCAACCTTTTCTCAATCATATTTTCTATGGGCAGGCCGTGGCAATCCCACCCCCACCGGCGACGGACATGGTAGCCGCGCATCGTTTTGTAGCGGCAAAAAACATCTTTGGCGATGGAAGAAAGCAAACTGCCGTAATGAGGCAAGCCGGTGGCAAACGGCGGCCCGTCGTAAAAGACAAACTCGCCTTCGGGCGAATCTTTGGCCAAAGATTTTTCAAAAATTTTATTTTCTTTCCAAAATTTCAGAATTTCCTTTTCATCCATAACAGCCTTAATATATCACAAAAAATCAGTTTCTCGCAAACATAGTGTTTTCTCTTTTAAGTTTGAGTTTAAATAAATCTCTTCCCATCATAAAAACCGCCACAATCATTCCCGCTAACAAAGTTTTGGAAATAATATCCGCCGCCATAAAACTTGAAGTCAGATATTTGGCGGACAACAGGAAACCTGAAGAAGCGTTTAATGTATTTGAAAAAACATGGACAAAAGATATGTGCAAATAAGATGCGATCAGTATTGCGCCGATAACCGCTATCTTGGCATAAACCGAACGAACGAACCAAATCGCATAAACCCTTCTCATTATTCTTTTTTTTAAAAAATTATCCATATTAAAGTATTTTATATCATTAAAGGCATTTTGCCCATTTCTTCCGCCACTTTCTTGAAAGCTTTTTTGGCCCGAAACAGCTTAATCTTGGCCGCCATCACGGAAATTCCATCCTCCTCGGCAATTTCCTTGTGGGACTTTCCGCCAAAAAAATATTTCTTCAAAATCGCGCTTAAAGCGTTCGGCAATTTCCCCAAAACCTCCGAAACAAAATTTTTATTGTCAATTTTTATTTCCAAATTCTCTCTTTCCGCGTAATCGGCGGAAAGATTAAAAACTTTTTCTCCTAGATCGCCGTTGTCCAATGGACTTGACGCAAGCATTTCTTTTTTCAGCTTGCCATACCGGCTGATGGCGCAATTGAAAAGTATTTTGTAAGCCCAGTTTTTGAAAGAATCGCCCGCTTTTTCTTTTTTAAATTTTTTAGCGTTAAGATAAATTTTTACGAAAGTTTCCTGGACGGTATCTTGAGCGTCATCTTCCCTTTTTACGATGCCTCCGGCTTTTCTCAAAAAGGCGCTTTGATAACGGTCAACCAAAATTTCAAAAGCGGAAGGCGAAACAAGAGAAATAGCCAAAACTTCCTCGTCGGGAAGATTTTTGATTTCTTGACCGGCTATTTCTCTCGCCTTCATAAACAAAAAATTAACAAATAATGCTGAATTATACGACCTTTCGCTTATTACAACTGTCTTGATTTAAAAAAGGTTTCATTATACTATTGTTTTTATGTTGAATTATAACGATTTAAAGCCGGGTGTGTTTATGGTCTTTGAAGGCCAGCCTTATGTGGTAATGGAATTCCACTTCTTAAGGATGCAGCAAAGAAAGCCCGTTGTCCAGACAAAAATAAAAAACATCATCACCGGAAAAACGGTGGAAAAGACTTTTCAGCCTTCGGACAAGTTTGAAGAAGCCGAAATTGAAACTAAGCCGATAAAATATCTTTACAGCAACCGAGGCGAACACTGGTTCTGCGAGAAAGACAACCCCAGCGCCAGATTTAAACTTGAAGAAAGCGTCGTGCCGGCTTTTATAGATTTGCTAAAAGGGAATTCTTTGGTTGACGCCAAAATTTTCAACGAAAAAATAATCGGCCTAGTGCCTCCCGTCAAAGTGGAACTTAAAGTCACGGAAGCTCCTCCCTCAACTAAAGGCAACACCGCCCAAGGCGGAAACAAACAGGTGAAAGTGGAAACCGGGGCAATGATCAGCACCCCGCTTTTCGTCAACGAAGGCGACACTATCGTCGTCAACACCGAAACCAGGCAATACGTGGAAAGGGCGGGAAAGTAATTCAACGGGCCTATAGTAAAGTGGCATTACGCGTCGTTCGCAATGACGAGTCGGGAGTTCGATTCTCCCTAGGTCCAAAATGAGTAGTGAATTTTTGAGAACACCTAACCGCCAATAAAATCTTTTATTGATTCCGCCAATTCGGGATGGCTTGCCAAAATATCCGTGCCGTGGCCGCCGGTTTCATAAATTTTAATTTGTTTTTCCACTCCTTTGGGCGTTAAACCGTAAAGTTTTTGATTTTCTTCGGCGTTATCGCCGCCGGAACGAATATCGTCTTTGGCGCTGACAAAAAATACCCTTTGTCCGGCTTTGAGATTTTTTGCCAAAGGTTCGGTTTTAACGCCCCGATAATCCAACCCGGGCGAGAGCAAAACGGCTGTTTTAAATTCCGGGTGCTCGCTTATGTATTGAAGCGACAGATTGGCGCCGATGGAAGCGCCGACAAAAGAAATTTTGCCCGCCGCCGCTTTGCTTTCTTTTATCAAAAAATCGGCCGCCGCCTCCAAATCCAAAATGCTTTTTTGGTGTTCCGCGTCGGAAAAATTCCGATAGTTTAATTTTCGCGTCAAGCCGTTGGACACCGATTCGCCGTGTCCCCTCAAATCAATGGCGATACTCTCATAGCCCGCGTCTTGAAACCATTCCGCCAAATCGTTCCAAGATTCTTTGGCGGCCGGCATCATATGAGAAAAAATAATCCAGCCTTTAGGCGCTTCCGCCAGATACAAATTGGCGGCGATTTTTACTCCGTCTTTGGCTGTCAGGAAAATTTTTCGCATCATAATATCTCATTCAAATTCTATCCAATTTCCTTTGGCAAATCAAATAAGGTAAAATATCTGGGATATGCAAAAAATAGGCGCGGCTTTCATAACTTTTGTCGTCTTTTTGTTTTTTTCTTTTTTTGCTTACATTGGCTACGAATACAATTTGCCTTATGTCGGCTCCGCTTTACGCTATGTCGCCGGGCCGTTTTTTGCCGAGAGAATCACCCCCGAACAAATTTTAGCCAGTTATAAAACCGATAAAATAAAAATTTTAATAGTCCCCGGCCACAATAATGATTCTTTCGGCGCCCAATTTAAAGAAATAAAAGAAGCCCAAATGAACGCCGAATTGGGCCAAGAACTTTTTGAATTTTTCCAAAAAGACGGCAAGTTTGAAGCTTACGCCACCAGAGTCAAAAACGGCGATTACAGCCAATGGTTCAGCGATTATTTTGAGTCAAATAAAGAAGAGGTGAAAAAATTCAGAGAAGATTCGCGAAAGCAAATGCGCCAGGCTATAGAGCAAGGAATGCCGGAAAATGGAAACCAAGTTTACCACAACTCCGCCCCGGACGACGACTCGTTGAGGCTTTACGCTATAAACAAATGGGCCAACGAAAACAACATTGAAGTCGTTTTCCATATTCATTTCAACGATTATCCGGGAAGAAAATGGGACCAGCCCGGGGAATACTCCGGATTTTCCATCTATGTTCCGGAATATCAGCTCCCCAACCACCGAGCCAGTTCGGAATTGGCGAAACCGCTTAAAAATCAGCTGGAAAAATATTTCGCCAAAAGCGATCTGCCGACCGAATCTTCCGCTTTGATTGAAGACCAAGAATTGATCGCCGTCGGCTCCAACGCCTCGCGGGACGGAGTTTCCGTCTTGACGGAATACGGATATATTTATGAACCCCAATTCGCAAACAAAGAGACAAGAGAGATTATGCTGAAAGAACTGGCTTATCAAACATATATCGGAATCAAAAAATTTTTTGACGGCGATAATTTGCCCGCAAGCGATTACAAAACTACGCTTCTGCCGCATATATGGAACAATCCCCTTAAAAAAGGAGCCGCGAGCGAATCAAAAGACACCCTTTATCTCCAAATGGCTTTGCATAAAGAAGGACTGTATCCGCCCGAGAATAAAACTTTTAACGACTGTCCTCTTAGCGGCGTTTTTGGAAATTGCACTTTTGAAGCCGTTAAAAAATTCCAGGAAAAATACGCCGATGAAATATTGGCGGAAACCGGGAAAATGGAAAAGGCCAGCGGTTTCGTCGGCCCGAAAACTTTAGCCAAGCTGAATAGTCTTTACGGAGAGTAACCTAAGCAGTGACGAACGGAAGAAGCCCGATTATTCTGGCTCTCTTGATGGCTGTCGCCAATTTTCTCTGATGCCTGGCGCAGACTCCCGTTTCCGATTTGGGAGAAATGCGTCCATGGTGGCTCAAAAATTTCTTTAAATTTTCGGCCTTCCTGCAATCAATACTGTCTATGTTGTTTGCGCAAAAATAACACTGTTTCATAAAATTTAAAATGGTATTTCTTCCGGCTTAATGTCTTCTTCCGGATATTCTATCGTTTCTAATTGCTCTTCTTGTTTGACATTGCCTTTGCCGCTTTCCGCCTCTTCTTTTCCGGCAAATCCTCCGGCTTGTTTTCGCGGCCCGAATTGGACTCTTTCCGCCACTATCTCCGTTTTGGTTCTTTTTGTCCCGTCTTGAGCTTCCCAATTTCTGGTCTGCAATCTGCCTTCCACCAAAACAGAACTGCCTTTCTTTAAATACTGGCTAACCGTGTCCGCCTGCTTGCCAAAAACGACGATATTGTGAAACTGGACTTCCTCCTGTTTTTCTCCCTGCT